>OCHA01001341.1_pt1 | contig 19523 bp, 16 predicted proteins | sample 1538591 | NCBI WGS metagenome assembly OCHA01 (sample SAMN04571710, study PRJEB22368) | human gut metagenome | biome: human gut; material: stool | host: Homo sapiens | place: Luxembourg | collected 2012-09-06 | reverse complement strand
CTGATACGAGCCGCCAAGATCTATCACATCTTTCACACTGCCCTGAAGCAGATTTTTGGAAATAGTATTGGTAAACACGCTGGCAGCACTGACTCCAACGAACAGTGCTGCCGCTACTACCAGACCTATGATCTGTTTTTTCTTCATCTTTAATCCTCTTGCTCTTTTACTGAGCTTTTATCTGATATGAATGAACGCTTTTTCTGGTTTATTTACGAAGTTCGATTCCCATACCTTCCAGTGCTTTTAAGATACGGTCCATAGCTGCAGATACGTCTGCATCTTCCAGAGTCTTATCTTTTGCACGGAATACGATAGAGTATGCAACAGATTTGAATCCTGCCTTGATCTGTGCCCCTTCGTAAATGTCGAACAGTGAATAGCTTTCCAGATATTCGCCGCCCTTGCTTTCAATCACATCTTCAATCTGTCCTACCAGAATCTCTTTTGGCATTACCATACTGATGTCACGTGTCACTGCAGGGAATTTTGCAATTCCTGTGTACTTGCGGTCAAATGTAGCTCTTGCTACGATCTCTGGCATATCGATAACAGCAATGTATGCTCTTGTTCCGATTCCGTAGTTGTCTGCAACTTCCGGATGAACCTCTCCGAGATATCCTACAACCACACCATCGTAAATGATGTTAGCCTGACGTCCAGGGTGAAGGAATGATTTTCCTGCATTCGGATCGTATTTTTCTTTCTGGTGAAGACCTACTTTATCGAAGAACTCTTCTACTACACCCTTCATAGTGAAGAAATCGCCTTCTCCATACATACCAAGTGTGAACTGTACTCTTTCATCCGGCAGTTCTGTAAGCGGAAGTGCCTTTGGAAGGTAAATGTTAGCCAGTTCGTATAATTTTACATCTTTATTTCTTCTGTTATAGTTTGTTGCAAGTGACGTCAGCATACCATTTAAAGAAGATGTACGCATAATACTGTAATCTTCTCCCAGTGGGTTCATGATCGGGATCGCCTTACGCAGATCTGAATCTTCCGGAATCAGAAGCTTGTCAAATACCTTCGGGCTTTCGAATGAATATGTCATTCCCTGGCTGAATCCGCAGAACTCTGCGATATCACGGGCAACCTGCTCTACTCTTAACTTGAATGATAATTTTCCTGTTGTAGCTTCTCCGCTTGGAAGTGTAGTAGGAATGTTATCATATCCGTAGAATCTTGCAACCTCTTCTGCAAGGTCAGCGATACGGAATAAGTCATGACGGAACGTAGGTGCGATAACTTCGCTTGTCTCTTCGTCGAATTCCAGATCGATCTTCTTGAAATATCCAAGCATCTCTTCTTTTGAAATGTCTGTTCCAAGGAGTTTGTTGATCTTATCTGCATCGAATGGTACTCTTACAGGTTCTTTCTTCTTGCTGTATACGTCAACCATTCCTCCGACAACTTCACCTGCTCCGAGTTCTTCGATCAGCTGGCATGCACGGTCGATTGCTGCCTCTGCATTGTTTGGATCCAGTCCTTTTTCAAATTTGCCAGATGCATCGGTACGAAGTCCGATCTTCTTGCTTGACTTACGGATGTTTGTTCCGTCAAAGCAGGCTGCTTCGAATAACATTGTCTGAACGTCGTCTGTGATCATAGAGTTTTCTCCACCCATGATACCTGCGATACCGATGGATTTCTTACCATCGCAGATCATCAGTACAGATTCATCCATCTCTCTTTCCTGTCCATCAAGAGTTGTGAATTTCTCACCTTTTTCTGCAGTACGTACTACGATCTCTTTTCCTTCGATCGTATCAAGGTCGTATGCATGCATTGGCTGTCCGTATTCTTCCATTACGTAGTTTGTAATATCAACCAGGTTGTTGATCGGGCGGATTCCAACAGAAGCAAGACGTCTCTGCATCCATTTTGGAGATGGTCCGATCTTGATATTCTTTACGATTCTTGCACAGTATCTCGGGCAAAGTTCAGGATTCTTAACAGTTACTTTGATGTAATCTGCTGCATTCTCATCATTTCCTGTCGGTGTTACAACCGGTGGGTGGAATTCTTTATTAAATGTAGCCGCTGCTTCTCTTGCGATACCTACTACACTGAAGCAGTCCACACGGTTAGATGTTACTTCGTATTCTACAACAACGTCATCCAGACCAAGTGCTTTGATTGCGCTCTCTCCTACAACTGCATCGTCATCAAAGATATAGATTCCGTATTCCGGAGCTTCCGGATACATGTCTCTGTTCGAACCGAGTTCTTCGATAGAACACATCATACCATCACTTTCAACACCGCGGAGTTTTCCTTTTTTGATCTTGATTCCGCCTTCTACACGCTGTCCTGCTACACGTCCGCCTGCTAATACTACAGGTACTTTATCTCCTTCTTTGACATTCGGAGCACCTGTTACAATCTGAATTGTCTCTGTTCCGATATTCACTTGGCAGATGATCAGCTTGTCTGCATCCGGATGTTTCTCGATCTTGTCGATCTGTCCGATCACGATCTTATCAAGATCTGCATCTAATTTTTCAAATCCTTCGACTTTTGTACCAGACAAAGTCATTGCATCTGTATATTCCTGGGCTGTAACATCAAGGTCCGGAACATACGCTTTTATCCATGATAATGAAGTATTCATTTATAAATCTCCTTTTCGTATTTCGTTCGTGCTTCTTTCTTTATGCCTTATTTATGCTCGCTAAAACTGTTTCAAGAATCTGATATCATTTTCGTATAACAGTCTCATGTCGTCAATCTCGTACTTCAGAAGTGCGATACGTTCCAGTCCTACACCGAATGCGAATCCTGTATATTCTTCCGGATTGATTCCGCACATTTCGAGTACGTGTGGATGTACCATTCCGCATCCAAGGATCTCGATCCATCCGGAACCTTTACAGAAACGGCATCCTTTTCCACCGCATTTGAAGCAGCTTACATCCATCTCAGCACTTGGCTCTGTGAATGGGAAGTGATGTGGTCTGAATTTTGTCTTTGTATCTTCTCCGAATAACTCTTTTGCGAATACTTCCAGTGTTCCCTTTAAGTCTGCAAATGAGATGTTCTTGTCAATGATCAGTCCTTCGATCTGGTGGAAGGATGGTGAATGCGTTGCATCCACTTCGTCTGAACGGAATACACGTCCCGGTGACAGGATACAGATTGGAAGCTTGCCCTGCTCCATGATACGTGCCTGTACAGGAGATGTCTGTGTTCTGAGCACAATGTCTTTATTGATATAGAACGTATCCTGCTCGTCTTTTGCCGGATGTCCGTCCGGAATATTCAGTTTACGGAAGTTGTACTCATCGTACTCGATTTCCGGTCCTTCTACGACTTCATATCCCATACCGGTGAATACACGCTCTACTTCTTCCAGTGCGATTGTATTCGGATGACGGTGTCCGACACAGTTCTTCTTAGCCGGAAGTGTTACATCGATCACTTCTTTTTTCAGCTTCTCTGCACGGATTGCCTTTTCCATCTTTTCTTTATTTTCTTCCAGAACAGCTTCGATTGCTGCTCTTGTCTCATTTACCATCTGTCCAACCTTCGGTCTGTCCTCCGGTGCAACGTCTTTCATACCTTTTAATACAGCGGTAAGTTCTCCTTTTTTACCAAGGAACTTTACACGCACATCATTCAGTTTTTCCGGCATATCGGCAGATTCAATTGCCTTTAATGCTTCCTCTTTGATGTTCTGCAGTTTTTCTTTCATCATTTTCTTCCTTTCTTCGCATCTCTTTATGGCAGCGTATGCTTTTTGGTATACAAAAAAGTCCCGCCCCCCAAAAGGGACGAGACATATAACCCGTGGTACCACCCTGATTCCCGCATTTTTTGCGGACACTCATTACTGCGTAACGTGCATCATACGGCATTCTCTACTGTTATTTCAAGAACACAGCTCGCGCGGGAAATTCATTAGCCATCTGAACCCAAGGGAACTTTCAGCCTGTCGATTCCCTCTCTCTATCGGAAAATGGCTCACTACTTACACGGTCATTGCCTTTATCTCATAATACCTAACTATTGTATCATATGAACGGAAGTTGTCAAGTCAGAAATTCTTCTGCTCCTGTTTCTACTCCTGCTCCATATCCCGCAGGATCACATTCACTTCCCCGCCAAGCAGTAAGATATACATACAAAAATACAGCCACAGCATGATCAGTACAATCGTCGTCAGACTTCCGTACATAGACGAAAACCCTTTAAAAATATCCAGATAGACCGAGAAGATCCATGATACGATCATCCATCCAACCGCAGAAAACGCTGCTCCCATCAGCTGGACTTTCAGCTGTACAATGTGGTTCGGCAAAAATTTATAGATCATCATCGTAAATACAAACAATAATACCGGCGTAATGATCCCTCGTATCCGCATGATCTGATCCACAAAACGCTCCATCACCGGATAATGTTCCGTCACAAACAGATTCAGCGTATTACCGAATACCGATAACACCAGCAGAAAGATGATTACAATAATAAATGCAACGGTATAAAATGTTGCACGTATTCTTAAAATAATATAATTACGCGTCTCCTTACAGCTATAGACACAATTCAGACCAGTCGTCAGTGCCAGTACCCCTTTTCCGGCAGACCATAGCGCAACAATAATGGTCAGTGAAATGATTCCGCCAGACTGATTATATACCTGATTAACGATCGACGTGATCAGGCTGTCTACAGATTTTGGAAACACCTGAAGAACAGCAGTCATAACATCTGCCTTCGTAACCGGTGTATACTGTACCAGTGTGATCAGCAGTAAGATGATCGGAATCAGACTGAGCATAAAGAAATACGCTGCCTGTGCAGCATAGGCTCCCACATGATCTTTTCCGACCTGTCCGGTTATTTCCATTACTTTATCATATAGAAACTTAACTTTTTTCATCCTTTTCTCCCAAAATATTCGTCTCTATATTCTACCCGATTTTCATTCGTTTGTCTATTGGAAATTATTCCGTTTCCTGTTATGCTTTTCTCAATTACCTTTCATTGATTACACTTATTTTTCAATTGTCGTTCCAGGATAAAACATTTGTAATATTTCCTGATAATTCTTTCCTTTTTTTGCCATTTCATTCGCTCCATTCTGGCTCATGCCAATACCATGACCATATCCCCCTCCTTTAATTTTGAAAATATTTCCCTCTTTTTCAACTTTAAAAAATGCACTCGGAAGAATCGTACCACTTTCTACCGTTGTTCCATCCTGTCTTTTTATTTTATACCCGTTTCCGCCCAGTGCTCTGCGGATTTTATTCTCTGTATCAACCGTTATGCTTCCACACTCTCCCCCTGCTTTTATCTGCAAAGCGACACCGCCTGGTCCGGTTTTTGTGACTTCTAACGTCTGCACCACTCCGATATTCTTCTTCGTATTTTGTTCAATAAGTCCGGTCAGTGTGTCCTGATCTATGTCAGCCTCCCACCGGTACCACGGAAGTTCTTTTTCATAATCTCCTGTCTCGTCTTTTATTTCTACTGATTGCAGATATCCATTACCTTCATTTTCATCCGTCCCCCATGCTTTCATGGTCGTTGTCTTTCCACAAGATGTAGAGTAATAATATGTCGTTACGATATTTCCATTATATTTTAATATTTCTCCTGCAGTCTCCTGTACGGCTTCTGTAGACGTATCCTGCGGTGCCGAATTATTGTATACCTGATAATCTGTGCTGTCATTTACATGTGCCTGATATTCCGGATAGGCATAGTCTTCTATCTGACGGTATGCGTAATTTCTTGCACAGACCGTCTGTGCTTTTAATGCCTCCTTTTGATAAGAAGCCGGCATTTCACTTGGCACGACTTTATATAGATATTTTTCCACCGGAAGTTCATTGATGATCACGATCCCTTCGGATGTTGCATAAAGTTCCAAACTGCCTGGATATTCCGGAGTTCCGTATCCCCGTTGTATGCTGAGAATACTTATCTCTCCCCCATCTTTTGCCTCTATCCGGATTTTGCCATTCTGCAAGCCTGAATCTTCTCTGGTTATTGTGATTTTTTCATTTTCACCCGTTTCTTCTTTGGTACCGTTTTTTTCTATCAGAAGTCCCCCGGAGGCACTGACTTCAATCTTTTTATGTACAAGCTGCTTATATCCATCCGTCATAATCAGAACCCTGATGTTTCTCTCTGCAATATCTTCCCCTTCTTTCGCGGAATTTTCCTGCGTATTTTTTTCGTCATTTCCTTTTTTTGCCAGAGAATTCCACAAATCTTCCAGACGGCTCTGAATAGATACTCCGGACGGCATATGGTCTTTATCTTTAACACTCTCTTCAATTCCTGCTTTTAATCCTGCGATCACACATAGTAGCAGCAAAATCCATGCAATATAGATACTGTAATGTTTTTTATTCCGTCTTCCCAATCTTCTTTCCTTTCTGCCGCCAGCATCTTCTCTTACATACTATGATACCCGAAAAAAGACAGCCGTAAAAACGACTGTCTTTTATCTTTTGTATATTCCCCAAAATGCCGGTTCTTGTATTCTGACTCCTAGCACCCAGCTAGGTGGGTATCCGCATCTGCTTTTCTGCCTTCCACTGCAAAGTCGATGGCCTGACATATTACAGAGATGTAAGACTCCCGTTTAAAGTATTGTAGGTTCAAAACTACAAGAGTATCGAACATTTCAGGTTTCCACTGCACTTATTATAACCCATTTACATGGATTTTACAACCCTTTACAATTGTCTGATTTTAATCAGATTCATTAGTGGATCTTATAACTGTGGTCCTGCTGAAACTAAAGCTTTACCAGCTTCATTTCCTTCGTATTTTGCAAAGTTCTTGATGAATCTTGCAGCAAGATCTTTTGCTTTTTCATCCCACTCAGCTGCATCAGCATATGTGTCACGAGGATCAAGGATTCCTGTATCAACGCCAACAAGTTCTGTAGGTACTTCGAAGTTGAAGTATGGAATTGTCTTTGTTGGAGCATTCTTGATGTCTCCGTTCAGGATAGCATCGATGATTCCACGAGTATCCTTGATAGAGATACGTTTTCCTGTTCCGTTCCATCCGGTGTTAACCAGGTATGCTTTTGCACCGCTCTTCTCCATCTTCTTAACAAGTTCTTCTGCATATTTTGTAGGATGCAGTTCCAGGAATGCCTGTCCGAAGCAAGCTGAGAATGTAGGTGTAGGTTCTGTGATTCCACGCTCTGTACCAGCAAGTTTTGCTGTGAATCCTGACAGGAAGTAGTACTGTGTCTGCTCTGGTGTCAGTACAGATACCGGTGGAAGTACTCCGAATGCATCAGCTGACAGGAAGATTACATTCTTAGCTGCAGGTGCTGAAGATACAGGACGTACAATATTTTCAATATGATCGATTGGGTAAGATACACGTGTATTCTCTGTTACACTCTTATCTGTGAAATCAATCTTTCCATTTTCATCAAGTGTTACGTTCTCAAGAAGAGCGTTACGTTTGATTGCGTTGTAGATATCCGGCTCAGATTCTTTGTCAAGGTTGATAACCTTAGCGTAGCATCCACCCTCGAAATTAAATACTCCGTTGTCATCCCAGCCGTGCTCGTCATCACCGATCAGAAGACGCTTAGGATCTGTAGAAAGTGTTGTTTTTCCTGTTCCTGAAAGTCCGAAGAAGATTGCTGTATTCTCTCCGTTCAGGTCTGTGTTAGCTGAGCAGTGCATAGAAGCCATTCCCTTAAGTGGAAGGAAGTAGTTCATCATAGAGAACATACCTTTCTTCATCTCTCCGCCGTACCATGTATTTACGATAACCTGCTCTTTGCTTGTGATATTGAACATTACTGCTGTCTCTGAATTCAGACCTAATTCTTTGTAATTTTCAACTTTTGCTTTAGAAGCATTGTATACTACGAAGTCTGGCTCAAAGTTCTCAAGCTCTTCTGCTGAAGGTTTGATGAACATATTTGTTACGAAATGAGCCTGCCAAGCTACTTCTACGATGAAACGGATTGCCATACGTGTATCTTTGTTTGCACCGCAGAATGCATCTACAACATAAAGCTTCTTGTTAGAAAGTTCTTTGATCGCAAGGTCTTTAACTGCGTCCCAAGCTTCCTGTGTTGCAGGATGGTTATCATTCTTATATTCATCAGATGTCCACCATACAGTATCTTTTGAATTCTCATCAACTACGATGAACTTATCTTTAGGAGAACGTCCAGTGTAAATACCTGTCATTACATTGACTGCACCAAGTTCACTTTCCTGTCCTTTTTCAAAACCTTCGAGTTCTGGTTTTGTCTCTTCCTCAAATAATAATTCATAAGAAGGATTGTGTACGATTTCTGTCGTTCCTGAAATGCCATACTTGCTTAAATCGATTTTAGCCATCTTCATTTAACCTCTTTTCTTTTATTTGCTGCTGCATATTTATAAATTTTAATCTTTTCATATTCTCCCACAACAGCATTTGCCTTATTATTGCATTTTTCTACGCAAAAGTCAACACTTTAACAATCTTTTTACAATGTGTTTTTGCAAGTTTCGTCTGCAAAACTTTTATTTTGCGTTGTTTTTTCTGTTTTGTAAGCCAAAAATGCAAGATTCTGCACAGAATCTTGCATTTCTTTGTATTTTTATCAATACAGAAAATATATTTATCATTTTGTGAATGTTCTATACTTCCAGAATATTCTTTACTGTCTCTTTCATCTTATCCGCATCACATTCCAGATCATGCAGGATATTTGCATTCAGAATATCCTTGATTGCCTGCGGCATCTCGCGTCCGGATGTTTCTTCCAGAACACTCAGGAGGCTGAATTCATCCTGATCTGCATACTTCGGATCAATTGCACTCATAACGCTCTTCACGAATTTGTACGGACTTGCGGTAGATGCGATCACGCATTTCTTATCATCCCCGCTGTTCTTCTGATAACAGTCACATACATAAGATGCAACGCTTGTATGTGTATCCATAACGTATCCTGTCTTATCGTATACTTTTTTGATATTCTCTGCACACTCTTCTTCTGTCGCATAACCTGCTGCGAAATCATCGAGACGCGTTTTCATATCTTCTGTGATCGTGTATTTTCCTGCGGATTTTAATGCTTCCATCATATCTTTTGTCTTCTGGTCATCATCCCCGCTGATCCGGTAGATCAGACGTTCCAGGTTGCTTGAGATCAGGATATCCATAGATGGAGACGTTGTGAGAATAAACTCACGGTTTCTGTCATAATCTCCTGTCTGGAAGAAGTCGAATAATACTTTGTTATCATTTGAAGCACATACCAGCTTATCGATCGGCACTCCCATCTGTTTTGCATAATATGCAGCCAGGATATTTCCAAAGTTACCTGTCGGTACTACCACATTGATCTTCTCACCATCTTCAATCTCTTCATTTTCCAGAAGTTTTGCATATGCATTGACGTAATATACCACCTGTGGAACCAGGCGTCCGATATTGATAGAGTTGGCTGATGAAAACTGATAGCCTTTCTTTGCGAGTTCTTCCGCCAGTTCTGTATCTTCGAACATCGCTTTCACACCACTCTGTGCATTATCGAAATTGCCATGGATCGCTACTACATTTACATTCTCCCCTCTCTGTGTCACCATCTGGAGTTCCTGTACCTTGCTGACACCATTCTTCGGATAGAATACGATGATTCTTGTTCCTTCTACATCTGCAAAACCTGCGAGTGCAGCCTTTCCTGTGTCCCCGGATGTTGCAGTCAGGATCACGATCTCATTCTTTACATCATTCTTCTTTGCTGAGGTTGTCATCAGATGCGGGAGGATCGACAATGCCATATCTTTAAACGCGATCGTTGCACCGTGGAATAATTCCATGTAATAAGTATCGTCTACTTTTACAAGCGGTGCGATCTCTTCTGTATCAAATTTGCTGTCGTATGCCTTATTAATACAGTTCTTCAGTTCCTCTTCTGTAAAATCTGTCAGGAACTGTTTCATTACGAGATATGCGATCTCCTGATATGTCTTTCCTTTCAGATCTGACATTGTTACATCCAGTTTTGGAAGTTCTGATGGTACAAAAAGTCCGCCATCCGGAGCAAGTCCTTTCAGAATTGCCTCAGATGCTGTTACTTTCAGATTAGAATTTCTTGTACTTTTGTAATATAAACCCATGCCAACGCTCTCCTTATTATGATTACTTTCTCTTGCTGTTTGTATATTTTACCAGTCCGCCTGCTGCGATCAGTTTCTGCATGAATTCCGGGAAAGGCTGTCCCTGGAACTCTGTGCCTTTGGTTCTATCATAGATCTTACCACTGTCGAAATCGATCTCTACTTCATCGCCTGCTTCGATTGCTTTTGCAGCCTCCGGACACTCGATGATCGGAAGTCCGATGTTGATCGCATTACGATAGAAAATTCTTGCAAATGTCTCTGCAATAACGCAGCTTACACCAGCTGTCTTAAGACATAACGGTGCGTGTTCCCTGGAAGAACCGCATCCAAAGTTCTTGTTGGCAACAATGATATCTCCAGGCTGTACCTTATTGACGAATTCAGGATCGATATCTACCATTGCATGGCTTGCGAGTTCCTGTGCGTCATAAGAATTCAGATATCTTGCAGGGATGATTACGTCTGTATCTACGTTATCTCCGTATTTAAAAACATGTCCTAAAGCTTTCATTATTTGTCACCTACTTTCTCTGGATTCGCGATATATCCTGCGATCGCACTTGCTGCTGCTACTTCCGGTGATGCCAGATAAATCAGGGAATCTACATGTCCCATTCTTCCTACAAAGTTACGGTTTGTTGTAGAAACACATTTTTCTCCTGCTGCCATAACGCCCATATGTCCACCCATACAAGGTCCGCAGCTTGGTGTATTGACTGCACATCCAGCGTCTACGAAGATTTCCAGAAGTCCTTCTCTGATACACTGTTTATAGATCTTCTGTGTTGCCGGAACGACCATAACACGTACATCCGGATGAACCGTATGCCCCTGAAGAATGGCAGCTGCTTTTCTCATATCTTCCATTCTTCCGTTTGTACAGGATCCGATCACAACCTGATCGATCTTGATTGGTTCCATTGCTTCGATCTCGTCAATCGTCTTCGCATTTCCCGGAAGATGTGGGAATGCAACAGTTGGACGGACTTCGGAAAGATTGATCTCTACAACGCTCTCGTACTCTGCATCTTCGTCTGCTTCATATACATGATATTCTTTCTTTGTATGTTCTTTTAAGTATTCTTCTGTCTTCTCATCTACCGGGAAGATTCCGTTCTTGGCTCCGGCTTCGATCGCCATATTTGCCATCGTGAATCTGTCCGCCATAGAAAGATTCTTGATTCCGTCTCCGGTAAATTCCATGGATTTGTAAAGTGCACCGTCCACACCGATCTTGCCGATGATATGGATAATGATATCTTTACCACTTACATATTTGCCAGGCTTTCCTGTCAGTACGAACTTAATCGCACTCGGAACTTTGAACCACAGTTCTCCCATTGCCATACCGGTTGCAATATCTGTCGTTCCGACACCTGTCGAAAATGCACCAAGTGCACCGTATGTACAGGTATGTGAATCTGCTCCGATGATACATTCACCTGCTGCAACCACTCCTGCTTCTGGAAGAATTGCATGCTCTACTCCTGATTTTCCCTGTTCAAAATACCAGCTGAGTCCCTGATCTTTGGCAAACTCACGGATTGCTTTTGAGTTCTCTGCAGACTTGATGTCTTTGTTCGGTGTAAAATGGTCCGGAACAAGAACTACTTTATCTTTATCAAATACTTTATCTGCCATCTGTCTGAAGATCGGTAATGCCATAGGACCTGTAATATCATTTGCCATGACTACATCTAATTTTGCTTCTATTAACTGACCGGCTGTCACGCTGTCGAGACCAGCATGTGCTGCCAATATCTTCTGTGTCATCGTCATTCCCATAACGAATCTGTACCTCCTTGATTCTCATAATTTTATACTGTATTTTAGCACAGTAAAAAAGGGCATGCAAGAAATTATAAATTTTAATGCATAATTTTTCAAAAATACATCTTCTTTTTATTTCTGTCTTTTAATATTATGCAGGTATGGAATTTCAATCGGATCGATCGGTGTTGCCGGATTTTCAATCTTTCCCTTCAAGGTTCTTTTCCGCTTTTTCAGAAGGGCCCCGCCCTTATTATAGAACCAGAATGAATAAGTCAGAATCTTATGTGCAGGTCCCATCTTGTCTTTGGCGGTCTTTCCGTACAACACACCTCCGGCCTCAATTGCCGCTTTACTCCGTATCAGCGCGATTAGTTCCGTCTCACAGGTCACTCTTTCCGGAAGAATGGTATAGCCTGTCCCTATACAGTCCGGTCTGTGTGCATCACTTCCGCCAATTCCCGGTTTTTTGTATTTTTCTGCAAGCTTTCTTGCTCCCTCGTTCGATTCTGCCGATTCACAGGCATTGAATGCCTCGATGAAATCAAACCGTTTGATCAGCTCCGGTGATTTATAGAATCTGCTCGTGTTGGTAAAGCTCAGATATTTTTCCCCGCATGGATGTGCCGGTCCCAGAATTCCTCCATGTCTGTGTACAAAGTCGATCAGAACAGACACCGGAAGTCCCTTCACTTCCAGGAGACGCATCTTTACTCCTTCCGGCATAATGCAGATGATATGTCCTGCATCCAGGGTATCATACTCGATCCCTTTCAACACTACAAAATCTTCATGTACTTTTCCTTTCATATGATACTTCCAGTGACGATAGCCATGATAAGTATCGTGATCCGTGATCAGCATCCCGTCAAATCCTTTTTCTTTCAAGGTCGTGATGTATTCGTCCAAGCTTACCCGGCTGTCTACTGAGCCTTCCCGCACATGGCAATGCATATCTAATTTCATAAGTAAGCCTCCTTAACTTTATTCTTAACAACATTATAGCACATCCCCTATAAAATACAATGTAAGTGCCTTCCCGCTTTCTTAGGACTTTCTTAATTATATGCTTTACCGTCTAGTATCTCCCATAGGAAAAGAAATACCCGCTGCAGATTTTGTTTTTTCTGCAACGGGCATATATATTTATTCATTTTAATCAATATCATCAGCATGAAGAACAACTACATCTGAATCATCTGTTTCAAAGATTTCCACGTCATCTTCGTCCAGAAATCCTCCTTCTGGTTCATCTGTCTTTCCAATTTCCACAGTGTCATCATCTGTTTCCACTGCTTCCGGTTTGTCTTCATCTATATCAAAGATTTCTGTTACCGTCTCTTCGGATTCCTCCGAATTTTCTATATTATCCGGATCTTCTGTGGATTCTTCATTATTTACATCTGGCACTTCATCATCCAGAAGCATTCTTGCTTTTTCCACTTCCGATTCCATCGATACCTGTTCTTTAATCTTTTTGGAGAATATCTTTTCCTTCTTTCCGATCTTTCTCGACTGCATCATTGTCTGTACTATAATACCGATCACAGCAATCGCTGCACTCATCACATACCCGATCCAGCTGATCTTGGTCATTCCAAGAACGACCGGCAGTGCCATTCCTGCTTCTACACCACCCATGATTCCAGTCACAAAGATAACCAGAAATTCTGCAAAAATCACTGTCAGGATCGCTACAATCAATGCAACTACTGCACAGATTCCAAGAACGATCAAAGACTTGGACTCAAGCAATGTGATAAATGTTCCAAAAGATCCCAAAAAGGCCATAACAAATATTCCAAACTTACGAAATACCGCGCACATGATACCTAATACCACTCCACACACCGCAATAGTTGCAAGCGTCTTCGTCATATCAAGTCCAAACATCATTGCGATAACAGCTCCGATAACGGCTCCTGCTCCCAGTCCTATAATTGCAGAAAGCACTCTTACAATCTTCAGGCCAAACAGAGCAATGATCACGCCAACTACAACTATCGCAATCAGTACTCCCATCATTTCCGGTGTCTTGGCTGCTACGAAGATGCTGGTGGGTCCGTCTGCCGAATTTAAAACCGATGTTACATTCTCCATATTCATACTCGTATCTCCTTTACCCCTTATTATCTGCAAAAGCATTTTCCATCTGTCAATTCTGCCATTGACGACTGATACACGCATCCTTATAAGTATGAAAGGCTGTGTCTCCGAAGATTCACAGCCTTTGGTTAACTATCCGCCTCTAGAATGCTACTGCTCCTGTCTCTGTTCCGTTAATGACATAGTATACTGCAGATTCTTCCGGTTTTATGTATAAATCCATCGTCTTGATATCTCCGACTTTCTTTCCGGAAGATGTCCATGCTTTCTTTACTCTTGCGATCATGTCCTTTTCTTCTACCTGTTTTCCAAAGTATTCTACAAATGCATTTACCTTAATTTCTTTTTTCGCAGTTGTTTTTTTCGTAGTCGTTTTCTTTGTTGCAGTCTTCTTCGCTGCTGTTTTCTTTGCCGGTGCTTTTTCAGTAGTCTTCTTTGCTGCCGTTTTCTTTTCTTCTGTCTTCTCTGCTGCCGTTTCCACCGTCTTTTTCTCTGCTGTATCTTTCTTGACCGGTTCTGCCTTTACTGGCTTTTCTTCAGTTTTTTTCTCAGCCTTCTTTGTTTCCGGCTTAGCTGTCTCTTCTTTTGCGGTCGGTTTTACTGGCTCTGCCTTTGGAGCTGCTGCTTTCACCTGCTCCTTCTCTATCTTCTTTGGCTCTGCTGCTGCCACTGCCTTTACTGTCTCTGCTTTCTTAGTTGTCTCTGCTTTTTCTGATGTCTTTGTCTCTGTTGCAGTTACTTTCGCAGTTACATCCTTTGTGGTTGCTGTTGTTACTTTTTTTGTAGCCATTTCATTTCCTCCTAAATCTCTCTAAGCCTTATCACCTAGTTGTCAATATTATAACACATTCTTTCAAAAATGCAATTCTGTGCCATATGACACCATTCTACAATCCGATCATCTCCAGGATCAGACCTGCAATCACTGCAATTGCATACAATACTGCAATAATCTTTACATTTTCTTTCTTATCCGGATTTACCTTGAACAATACTACAAGTCCGATTCCCGCTCCTGTACAAAGTCCTGCGATCACAGATGCAAAAGAGATCGCACCGCTTAGATATAACTGCGTCAGGATCACGGATGCCGCACAGTTCGGAATCAGTCCGATCAGGGCAGCAATTGCCGGCTGGAACACCGTATCTCCCAGCATCATCGCTGAGATCTTGTCAATTCCAAGAATCTCAATACACAGATTTAAAATAAATGTAAATACAAACAGGTATAAAAAGATCTTACCAGTATGGCGGAGTGCCGGTTTTACTACTCCTGCCGAATGATTGTGACATCCACAGTCATGGCAGAGTTCTCCTTCATGGTGCGGCACTGCAATTTCTTTTTTAAAGAAGATATCCACCAGATATCCTGCAACGATTGCAATGATCACTTTTACCAGAAGCAGCACACCGATCTTCCCTGCATGTTCCGGATTCCCCATTATAATAAGTATTGCTTCATCCGATGTCGCCAGGAATACTGCGATCAGTGTTCCGATCGTGATGATCCCGCCCGAATACAGATTTGCTGCCATTACCGAAAATCCACACTGTGGGACACATCCAACGACTGCTCCTACCACCGGTCCTGCCTTGTCTACTTTTATCATGAGTTTTTTTGTAAAATCACTGGAATAATGCTCCAGTGCCTCTATCAGCAGAAAGGCCAGAAACAGAAACGGAAGCATCTTTACACAGTCGACTGCTGCATCCAGCAATACGTCAATAAACATTTCCATATCTACAGTCTCTCCTTTATTCTTTTTTTCATAACATTTTTATTCTAGATGGTATGATATTATTTTTCAAGCAAAACATGCCATTCGGCATTACATATTTTTTCTCAGTTATTCTGTAATTTTCAGTCTTTTTTCTGTATAATACATTATATATAGACTATTTTTACAGAAGGGACGTGATCATATGAGTACTTTTGAACGAATCCGGTCCGGTCTTCCGGGTCTTGACTCCATGCTTGATTCCATCCGTATGGGCGATAATGTCGTCTGGCAGGTATCCAGCATGGATGACTATATGCACTTTGTAACTCCACTCTGTAACCAGCTTCATGAAGAAGGAAAGGATCTTTTATATATGCATTTTTCCGGACACCCGGCTCTTCTTCAGGCCGGTAACGGAATCCGTGTCTACGAATTCGATCCTTCGGAAGGATTCGAAGCTTTTACAATGAATGTCCGGCGCCGGATCAAAGCAGAAGGACGTGACGCCTTTTATGTATTTGACTGCCTATCCGACCTGCAGGCTGCATGGGCTACCGATCTTATGATGGGGAATTTCTTTAAGGTTACCTGCCCTTATCTGTTTGAGTTAAATGCAGTTGCATATTTTCCACTTCTGCGCGGGCAGCATTCTTTCGATGCTGTTGCCCGTATCCAGGAGACCACACAGCTGCTTCTGGATGTATACACCGATAGTGAAATCCTCTATATCAACCCTTTAAAGGTCTGGAACCGCTATTCTCCGAATATGTTTCTTCCACATAGATATATGGAAGAAAGTGGTTCATTTCTTCCGTTGAAAGGAGGATATGAGATCAGCCGCTTTTATACATTGGTGGATGCACTTACCAACACTTCTGAGAACCAGAACCTGGACAGCTGGGAACGCTTCATCACGGATACCCGGCGCACTTACCGCAGAGAAGGTATCTTTACCCCTGCGGTCGAAGATATCATTTCCCATACCATGATGTCAAACGATGAGAAAATCCTTTCGCTTTTAAAGACCTATTTTGAACCGGATGATTATTTTCTTGTATATAAGCGCATGATCGGCACCGGCTGTATCGGCGGCAAGGCATGCGGTATGCTTCTCGCAAGAAAGATCATTCAAAAAGATAACCCCGAAGCATTTGCCCATATGGAACCGCACGATTCCTATTATCTTGGTTCCGATGTATTCTATACTTATATTGTACATAACAAATTCTGGCGTCTTCATATCCATCAGAAGACAAAACAGGGATACTTCAAACTGGCTCCACAACTCGAACAGGCCTTTCTTTCCGGTTCTTTCCCGGAAGCCATACGGCTTCAATTCATCCGTATGCTGGAATACTTTGGACAGCGTCCGATCATCGTACGTTCCAGCAGTCTTCAGGAAGATGCGTTTGGTAATGCATTTGCCGGAAAATACGAATCCGTCTTCTGTATCAACACCGGCACCATGGATGAACGTCTCACGGAACTGGAAAATGCGGTCCGTACCGTATATGCCAGCACTATGAATACTTCCGCTCTGGAATACCGCAGGCAGCGCGGACTCGGATTCAAAGATGAACAGATGGCGCTTCTGATCCAGCGTGTATCCGGATCTATGTACGAAGATTTTCTCATGCCGAATGCTGCCGGTGTCGGCTACTCTTACAGTGCTTATAAATGGGATGATTCTATCGATGCTTCCGACGGTATGCTGCGTCTGGTAATGGGACTTGGTACAAGAGCTGTTGACCGTACAGAAGGCGATTATCCACGTATTGTGAATCTCTCTGCCCCGGAACGTTCCACACTCATCGAAAGTTGGGCAAAACATCAGTATTCACAGCGTTACGTAGATCTTATGGATTATACAACAAAATCTCTCTCATCCAGACCACTCAAAGACGTCACACCGTATATGGATTCCTGGTATCAAAAACTGGTACTGGAACACGACATCGATGCCGAACGGACATTCCGTGAACGCGGACAACGGCGTGAAATTCTCTTTGCCAGCTGCGAAGGGCTTGTCCGGAATACAGAATTTACCGGCTGTATGAAATCTCTTCTTCATACATTGCAACACGCTTACCAATATCCTGTCGACATCGAATTCACCATCAACGGAACTGATACCGGTGAATTTGTATTTAACCTGTTACAGTGCAGACCGCTTCAGGTCGGCACAAGAAGAGATGCCGTAACCGTTCCTTCGCTCCCGAAAGATAAAACAGTATTCTCCGTTACTGGTTCTTCCATGGGCGGGTCCCGGGCAGAAGATATTGACTATGTAGTCTTCGTTGACTCCAGGGCTTATTATGAATTCCCGTATAAACGTAAACCAGATATCGCCCATATTATCGGAGACATCAATCATCATTTCCGCAAAAGCAATCAGAACCTGCTTTTGTTCGTACCTGGACGTATCGGAACTTCCTCACCGGAACTTGGGGTTCCTGTAAGCTTTGCCGCGATCAATCACTTCTGTGCAATCTGCGAAATGTCGGATAGTGAAGTCGGATACATGCCGGAGCTTTCTTACGGAAGCCATATGTTCCAGGATCTGGTAGAGGCGGAAATTTTTTACACCGCATTATTCGACACTCCAAAGACACGGATTTTTAACCGTACTGTTTTTCACGATATGCCTAACATTCTCACGGAAATACTGCCGGATTGTAAAGAGTATGAAGATATCGTAAAAGTATGCCATACGGAAGGCATGCATCTGAAGTTATACTCAGATATTCAGAACAGTGAAACCGTACTGGGATTCGAATCATAATCAAATACATCACAGCACACAAGAAATGAGCAGCGTACACTGCTCATTTCTGTTTTGTCTGCCATTCATTTCATTGTCAGTTATCTTATCTTTTGTAAATTCCTTCCAGTATATCTACCGTTCCTTCGATTCCAAGAAGGCTTGCATTCAATAATATTTCGTGAGAACTGATACTTCCCCATTCCTGTCCCGTATGCGTTTCGTAATAGTATTTCCGTTCTCTGTCCATCCGTTTAATGCGGTCGAGAGCTTTCTTCTCGGACACATCGTATCTTTCTGCAATACGTCTGATACGATCATTTCTGTCAGCACAGATAAATACATTGATACAGTTCGGATTATCCTTCAAGATATAGTCCGCACATCTGCCGACGATTACACATGGTCCGCGATCTGCAAGCTTTTTGATAATCTCCGTCTGCAGTTCATACATCTGCTCAGATAACGGCTGCACATATTCTTCCGAATTAATATAGGAAGAATATCCCATCGGTGTGATCAGATAACTGGATACAAAACTGTTAAGAGACGTCTCATCAATCGCCTTTGCAGTCTCTTCTCTGATATCCATCTTCTCTGCTGCCATTCTGACCAGATTGTTGTCATATAACGGAATATCCAGTCTTGTTGCAAGAAGATTGCCGATCTCATGACCGCCGCTTCCAAACTGTCTGCCTATTGTTATGATCTTATGTGTCGTCATAGGTATCCCTCCTTCGGATGAAAGTATCACGATTTCTTTGTCTATCATTATACATTGATTCGTCAGAAAACACCATATATTTTTAATGATTAATCAGTTAATTTCTCACACTTTTCTGTTGGATAGATTACTGGTTCCAGTGTACCGATCTTATCTTCCAGCTGAAGTATCTCTGAATTAACCTTTATTTATACTGCCTGCCGCCTTTCCTCTACCAGAAATCCTTTTTCCCGCAACTCCTGCTCGATCAGATCCAGCGTCTCTTCGCTGTCGGCACTGACCTTATGATAGTGATAGTTGGATGTAATGTTCTTAAGCGGACTTGA
>OCHA01001331.1_pt1 | contig 19651 bp, 13 predicted proteins | sample 1538591 | NCBI WGS metagenome assembly OCHA01 (sample SAMN04571710, study PRJEB22368) | human gut metagenome | biome: human gut; material: stool | host: Homo sapiens | place: Luxembourg | collected 2012-09-06 | reverse complement strand
TTTTTTATTATTATACCATCTTTCGCTTTTTGCTGTCCACTTTTTTAGTATAGCACCAATATGAACGGAGCAAATCTGCTTACTGACAGTCAGGGAAACCCAATTGTAGCTGCCGGTGGTGTTTATGATGATTCATTTATTTCCTGTGTTCAGAATGGCGACACAGTGTCTGTGTCAAGCGTAAGTCTTGATACTTGTCAGGACAACGGTTCTTTGGCGGTACTTTATCTTGATAATGACTCGGATATTTCAGTGGAATCTGCCGAATTTGCTGACGCAGATGAGATAAAATCCTCTGCAAATGAAAATGTATCAGTATACAGTACAAGATTGCATTATATGTACGGAGATATGAATCATGATATGACAATTGATACTGATGATGCATATCTACTCCTATGTGCAATTTCAAAAAACGGAGCAATGCGTGTAGATATTGCAAATATGAATCTTTCGGCATATCTTCCGAATTGTAATGTCTATGATGCAGAACTTGCCGACTGCAATGGAGATAACTGGATAAAGGATCCGGATGACCAATCTTTGTCCGATGTATATAACATTCTGCGTTATTATTCCACAGTATCGGTCGGAAGCCCAAGCAATCTGCCAGGTTGGTATGTCGGTGAAAGAATTATTTATGTGATTAACTGACTGGTTTTAACGTAGGAGAATTGGATATTATTTTGTGTAAACCTTTATTTTGTTTCTGGGGTGCTTGACAGAGAGGATTTCCTTTTGCTTTGCCATAGCAACGTGAGTGTAAATCTGTGTGGTTGTGATGGAACTGTGCCCCAACAACTTTTGTATGTAACGGATGTCAACATCCTCATCAAGAAGCAATGTCGCAAAAGAATGACGGAACATATGTGGTGTTATATGTATATCGTATTCGGTCATAGCGGTATACTTTCGAATGATTTCACGAACCGATTGCTCGGTAAGGCGATGATGCAGATTATTGACAAAGAAGAATCCGCATGACTTTATGTCTTCTTGGAATAAATCGTAATAGGTTTGGAGTGCCTTTAAAACATCGGTGTTTTCAATCTGTATCATCCGTTCTTTAGAACCTTTCCCGAAAATCTTGATTGTATGATTGGTCAAGTCTACAGATGAAGGTGTCAGATTGCAAATTTCAGATACTCTGGCTCCGGTTGCAAAGAGAATTTCAAGAACTGCAATGTCACGAGTAGTGCAACGTTTTTGGTAGTCTGTTTCAGCTTGTGAAAATGAATTGTAAGCACAGGTAAGTAGATTGTTGATCACATTGAGAGGAATCGTTTTAGGGAGAATTGTTGGCTCCTGAAAGGAAACATCAATTTTATTGAATGGATTGATCTCAATGATTTCTTGAATCAAAAGATAGTGGGTAAAGGCCTTTATGGAAGCAATTTTTCGTTTTACCGTCTTGGGCTTGAATCGTTCGTGAAGCATGTCGATGTATTGGCAAATCTTTTCTTTAGAAAATGTGTTGTCTGTATATTCAGAGAATTGCCTAAGATCAATTTTGTAGGCTTTGATGGTTTTTTCGTTCAGAGCTTTTCTGGACTTGCAGTAGTTAAGAAACCGTTCTATTTGCAGGTTTAAGTTTATCATGGTAGTTACTCCTTTGTTTGGGATTGATTCTATTATATATTGTAATGCACTTTTTGTCGAATGCTGTCGACGGATTTCTTGGAAAAATCTGCGAGAATATGTTGATTTTGAAGGAAAAGGGTTTTATAATATTATTATCAGAAGTCAACACAGGATAACTATAAATTGTCGGAGGGGAAATGCGATATTTTAATAATGAGGATAAATGGCAAGAACTGTTAGAAAAGTTTAGTGATAAAAAGAAAACAAATAAGGGAATCCACTTTGAAAATTTAGTAAAAGAACTCTTGTGTAAACTTTTCCCGGAAAGGAATATTATATTTAATCCGACGAAAGTGACTCATGACGGATCGAAAGATTTTTGGGCAGTTGATAGTGAAAACAGAAGATGGTGGGCTGAATGTAAGAATTACAACTCAAATTTGAGCATGAAAGCACTTTCTCCAACATTATTTATGGCAGATTTATATGATATAGATTATCTTTTGTTTTTTAGTTATTCACCGCTGAATCAAAACCTGCTGAGAAAAATCGGCATATATTCAAACAGACATGGAAAACGTGCTTTTATCTATGATGATGTAAATTTGGAAAATCTGATAATAAAGCATTTCCCAGATAAAATAGAAGATATAATAAAAACAGTGCCTTCTATGATGGATGTCAGCTCGTACATAAAAAAATTTAACGAAAAGCACCCCAGGCTGTATTCGACTGAAAACTTCAACGGCTTTTATGAGCTGGATAAAAATTACGAACTGATAGTCGGCGAGATTTATAACATTTATTGCTTGGTAATCAACAGAAAAGGCAGGACAATTGCGGTATCAGCTGAAACATCTTGTCCTGATAAATCATACTATCGTTTATATGGAGTAACCAACATAGCAGTAACTATGGATGAAAATGAGTTGGTTATGTTCTCTGTAAAGGCTAATTTGCTGAAAAGCAAAAAAAATATAAAGCTACCCGTAATTACTGCAAAGAGCAAAAACGATGACACGGTTGAACCGGTCAATGATAATCCACAAGAGGTATTATATAATTGCAAAGAGGGGCATATAGTACCCTTAATAGGTACAAACTTTGAATCAATAATATCTGATATCCATTCGATATGTGCGGAAAATCCTCTGTCCGGGGCTTTGATCTACGGAAAGGGCGGTTGCGGTAAAACAAGGATATTATATGAATGTATCCGCGATCTTATGGTGGAAAATTATAAGGTTCTGGATTTCACCGGTTTTGATAGTGGCAGAAACTGGATGGATGTTATAAAAGAAATTACATATTGTGTTTTCTCCGTTTCTGAAGATATGGTGTTAGACATGATCTGTACAATAGAAACCAATACTCCTTTTGACCACATTAATGAAAGTCTTGAGAACAAAAGCGTTTATTGTCTTTTGTCTGCAATAAAGAACAACGATGAGAGCAGACTCGTTGATCTGTATAATATCCTGTTTGAAAAATTACGAAATAAAAAATATGCGCTTATTATTGACAACTTTCAGTCGTATTCTCCCATGCTAATAGATTTCTTTGAAAGAATGATCAGTTACTTCTTAAATTGTACCCGTAGTGTAGATGTCAAGCTGTTGTTTTCGATAAATGTTGAATTGATCTACAATAATGCATTTACTGAGTTTATTGGAAACTTCATGTCTTTGACAGGGAAGAATATATCCTCAGGGTTTTACTGCAAAGAGATATCGGGCTTCAATAGCGTCGAACAGGCTATGGTATTCCTTGCTTCAAAGTTAAGACTGAGTAAATTTCCCCAATATAATCAGATTAAATCAATACTTGAAGGCAAACACATACTAAATCCCAAGCTTCTGGAACAGATAGCGGATTATCTTGTCACCCAAGAATGCGTTGTATTAAGGGGGCAAAAAGGATTCGTACCTGATACTGAGCAATTGATAGAATGCATGAATAAGGTGCCTCCAGAATATGAAAGGCTTTTCAAATTCAACTATGAAAAGTTTTTAGAGATACACTCAAGTCAGGCCGAAGCTTTCAAGCTTATTTTCTCAGTATTATATTTGTTTGAAAGAATTGAAAACGAACATATAGACGCATTTGAACTTCAATCCGAGTCCATCGGTCTCCTGCGCAATCATGGTATAATAATAAATTGTGGTTCATCGCAGTTTCCAAGCTATTCCGTTGACCATGACCTCAGCTTTGAGTGCCTGTCAACAGTCATTTATAACGATCTTTTAAAAACTGTTTCACTAAGGATCATAGATTCAGGTTTGGCAGACAATAAACGATTGTATATGCCACGCTGCTATTTAGATTTTTGCAGACTTGCATGCGGAAAAATGAAATTTGATGAACTTGTCAAGACTGATCCGTACCATATCGACGATCTGCAAAACCGACATAAACTCCCCTTTGCCAAATTATATCTTGACGCTTGTTTATCCCATCTGGAGGATAAACCTCCACTGATGCTGAATCGTATTAACATTATGTGCAATTATGTCAGCGATCATATTGGAGTCAAAACAGCAGAGGATCTTTTTCAGCGAGCCTATAATCGTGTCAAGAATATAAAGCATAACGATTCGGAAGTGCTAAAGAAATTATTCTCATTTTATATTCATAATGCTGAAAACAAGATGCATTTGTCCAAGTATAATGATGTATTGACGCTTTATAAAGAGTTTGAACGTGTTATTGACAGCATCATTCATCCGGACGATATGCTGAAAAAAGGTTTGTCATACGCTCGTGCATATATAAAAAACAGAATGTTTGTCTGCGGTAAAATAGAAAATGATCCCTTCAAAAGAATCGATATGCTTTATAAATCTGAAGAAATATGTAATAAATACGGGTTCTGGGATATACAGTTTGAAAACTACTTTGACGAAGCGAATCTCTATATATCAGACCCTGATAAACGGCAAGATCTGTTATTAGCGCTGAATAACGGTTTTGACGCATTCAGGAAAACAACTGTTTATCAAAAAAAGAAATTCATGCCGAATTTTTTATCAAAGAAGTTGCAGTATATGTGCATAGAACAGGATTTTAAAAAAGCTTTGTCGACTTCAGAAAAAGCGCTGGAGTATCTTCAGCAGAATAACGATATTAATTATCATCTCTTCTTCAAAAAGCGATATCTGAAATACAGATTTATCTGTATGATCGCTTTAAATATGACGGAAAATACCGGTCAGCTATTGAGTCAATTAAGCGTAATAGATGATCTTTCTGGCAACTCCGATAAATTCGAGATAATGTACTATTACTTTATTTACTCTTTTTGTCTTAACGAACATCAGCAAGCAAAATCACATTTTGAAGAAATGTATACCTACGCTGCCCGAAATCCGGAACACAGGGAAAAGTACAGATGCATACTAACAGATACCGCAATAAAGCTTCGCTCCCTTTACAAAGGCGCAATCACACTTGATCTCGAAAACGATCAACGCCCTGCATTTTTTTCTCCGACCGATGACGTACTGACTGCAAACAAAAAAGAGCTTGAACAGATTAGGAAAAGTTTCATGACCACTGCGCCTATATCTACCAAAGACAAAATAAATTTTTATTATTAAGCTTCATGCCATATCAGTTTGTGAAATAAAAGGACATCATAAGACGCATTTTCTGCCATGATGTCCTGATAATTATGCTAGCAAACTCCGTTGATTACATCTTGCAAAAATACTACGTTGCCTGCTATATCGTAGATAAGATCATTTTCAATGTTTCTCATCTCCTGCCAGATCCTGTTGTCCCTGAGCGACGGAAAATAATCAACGAAGTAGATCAATGGAGTAGAATATTCCATGAAAGAATAAGGCACAACATCATAGATCTGTAAAGAATCTCTGTAATTAGCCTGACCGGATCTGTAAGAATGGATATCTGAAATATCACATTGAGCATATTCAGAGAATGCATTCTTATACCATTCATATTCAGAAGTAGTTGACAGATTTATCATCGTATACAGCGGCTTTATTCCTCTGGTCGAATCAATATATTCGATCGAACTCTTTATATCTCTTCCGACTGTAGGAAACAAAGGATTTCCGGTATTTTTACGCCAGAACATAATATGCGATTCCTCCTTCAAATGATCGAAGCTCAGCTTCTTTCCGTTTAACGGAGAGCTTGACCCGCGGTGAAAGGCAACCGAATCTGCCACCACCCAGTTTTCATATCCCTGTTCAAGAAACTTAAGACCAATATCGCAGTCGCTGCAACAGTACGGCATATCTGTGTCCATACCGTTAACGTTGTTGTACAATGACTTATATGTCATAAGAACTGCGCTTGTGGAGGATGTGACACACCTGTCGCACAATGCGAGCGGATAACTGCTCTTGTGACCTCTTAGAGTATGTACTATATGCTTCTTTGAATATTCTATACCGAAATCAATTATCCGGCTGCTTGACGGTTCGATCAGTTTTGGACTTACAGCTCCGATTTTACTATCACTTTCGAGCTTTTTGATCAATGGAATATACCAGTTGCTAAAGCTAAAAATATCCTGGTCGCATAAAGTGATTATGTCTCCCTTGGCCATGTCGACACCCATGTTTACTGTTTCAGAATACAGCATTGATCTGGGTACTTTGACAAACTTTATCCTTGAGGGGAGTTCAACGTCCAGTTCACTTTTGTCTGCGTTATTTCCTACTACGATGATCTCAACATCAGAATCAATATATTTCTCAAGCTGCGCAGTAGTATACTTAAGCATATCCTTATTCCTGTGGTATGGCATTATTATACTTTGATTCATACTCATTTTATACCTCCTTTTTATGAAATCATTGATTAAATTCAACATAGCGGCCTTGCAACATTTTGGTTGCATATTTATCGTCATATTGTAAGTAAATGTCTTAATATACGTGAGCATGTCTGTGAAAATTTCTGTACTGTTTAACAAAAAAACTGACTTCACAATATGTATGCCGAATTTAATCATTGACTTGATAGAATATAATTTTCAGCCTCATAAATGTCCGTCTGTTCATTTACATTAAAATCTGCCTCGCCTATTTCAAAGGCATAGCACTTTTTTCCCTGATTGATGGCAAGACGTATCCAATCTCCCATTTCATATTCTCCTCTCTGAGCATTCTTTTCAAGCTTTGGTAAAACATCCAGCATAGTCTGGCGCATTAAGCAGTAACCGGTACCCTTATATTGGTTGAACATATATTCAGGCTTCTCAACAATTCTTGTTATCAATTTTTGATTGTTAATTTCAACAGTATAGGCCTTGGCAATATTTTCATCGCTGTCTTTAACTATGCCGCATACACAATCGGCTTCTGTTTCCCTGAAAAACTTGAGGAATAAGCTTAATTGATGCCGAACCAGGAGTTCATCGCTTAGGCACATAAGAAACGATCCGTTTATATTCTGAATCGCTTGCATAATACCGTGTGCAATACCAAGCTGAGGCTGTTGTTCGATATATTTAACGGGGATACCATTGTACGACGATCCTATGTAATTTATAAGCGAATCTTTATTATGACCGACTATCACCAGTATTTTATTTGCGTTGATCTCATGGCTTAGCTCAAGGTTATAATCGATCAAAGCCTTTTCCGAGACCTTTACAAGGCATTTGTTCGTGACTGGCATATTAAGTCTTGTGCCTTTGCCTGCCGCTAATATTATCTGCTGCATTTTAACCTCCGATAATTTATAGTTATCCTGCGTTAATGATCGATTTGCCTTAATGTGAAAAATGACATTATGGCATGCAATGTGCGATAGCAATAAAACTGGAATTTGTTTACATAAATATAGCATCAAAAATTACTTTGGTAGCAGGACACAAGTTTATTCTTGTTGTTCTTCCGAAGAAAAACCGCAAAGATCCTTGAGATTGTGACAAAGAACTGTATAAACGTCGCAATGAAATCGAGTACTATTTTCTGCGGTTAAAACGTCTTCGAAAAGTCTGCATTTTTTAAAAAAATCTGGCTCCTTAAAAATTGGGATATAAAAATGGTAATAAAGTATAATTTTGTTTAAAAAGTTGTTGCATCGAATCAATGATGCAACAACTTTTTAAAATTCTAATTTTTGTCCCAAAAGTATTGACATCTGTCCCAAAAGGTGATATACTATATACTAAAGGAGGTCGTACTGTGAAAAAGAAGAATATAATCAATCTTATAAAGTATTATTCAGAAGATAATGATAGGGCCTTTAAAAATGAAGCTTATGAAATAGCAAGAGATTTTGACCAGAATGGTGATCCGCAGTTAGCAGAGTATATTATGGCTCTAATGTCAAGTGCCAATACTTTTGTTCCGCAGATTAATGAGGATAATTTGAATTATTTCGAGAAAGTAATTATAAATAATGAGGCACTACCACTTCCAGAAGCGATAGAACATGATATTTTGGGCGTGATAAATGCTGTCAATCGAAATTTAGGTGTTAATAAGTTTTTTTTCCAAGGTCCGGCCGGAACAGGAAAAACAGAGACAGCAAAGCAAATTGCGCGTATTCTTGGACGTGATCTTTTTATAGTTAATTTTTCGACGATAATTGATAGTAAGCTTGGACAAACAACAAAGAATATCGTTGAGATGTTTCAAGAAATTAATAGTTATACGTATCCATCTAAAGTTATTTTCTTATTTGATGAAATCGATTCCATTGCTATGGATCGCACTAATTCAAACGATTTAAGAGAAATGGGAAGAGCGACATCTACGATTTTGAGAGAACTTGATCGTTTGAATGAGCAAATAGTAATTATTGCTACCACTAATTTATTTGATTATTTTGATAAAGCATTAGTTAGACGTTTCGATGCTACCATTGATTTTAGTCGGTATTCACAGGAGGACTTGTTAGAGATTTCGGAATCAATAATGAATGTTCTTCTGTTGAGGTTTAAAAGCTGCAGCCATAATGTTAGGCTTTTTAGGAAGATTATGAAATTGATGAATCCAATTCCGATGCCTGGTGAGTTGAAGAACTTACTGAAGACCTCAGTTGCTTTTAGCGATCCATCTGATGAATATGATTATCTGAAAAGATTGTACTTTTCAGCAATGGGAACAAAGGCAACAGATATTAAAGAACTGCAGGAACAAGGATTTACTCTACGTGAAATTGAGATTTTGACAGGCGTTTCAAAAAGTCAAGTATCTAGGAGTTTAAAAGGAGGACAGGAATAAACGATGAATCAGATTTTACAATTGAAAGGACAATTTCAGCAGAAGAAGAACAATACAGCACCAGGACCACGTAATCTCCCTGTAGACACATTTGTTACTATTGATCATATTAAGGAACTGGAACAGCAGTTGATTTCTATACGAGATTATTGGCTGAATGACTTGATTATACAAGGAGCATTAGTAAGTGTTTATTACAATAAAATCGTAGCTAAAAGTAACAGACTCCAAGGGATGCTTGGTCAAGGTAGCGGTGATCCAAGTGAAACAATTTGTGGTTCACGTTTTTCTGATGATTATCCTATACGTCATATATTTACACATTATGTTCAGCTTAGGGATATTGATGAGGCGATTCGAAAATTAGACCAAGCAAGAACGTTTATTAAGTCTAAGTTTGGCCGACGAATCACTCATGGTGAACTTAAGGCGATTAATGAAAAAACCATTACGTATACAAATAGAGCTTTGGCGCAGACTAATTTTTCTAAAGTTGTTGTAGATTGTTATTACGTACAAAAGTTTGATATTGACAGAAATCCGGAACCGTTAACAGAAACAGCGATTATTACAATTTATAAGACAAATGTAAAAACCAAGGAGCTTTTCACCAAGCTCGGAATTAATATGATTGATGCGAAGATGATTGATGAAACTACAATCAGATTATCTTCAGATGAACTTCAAATTTTAAGAGAAAAGGCTCCATATTTGATTGCTATGCAGACAAATGATTTATCGAAAATAAACCTTGAAGATATTGATGAGTGTGAGCCGGATATTATACAAATTCCTCTTCCACAACAAGAACCTATCGTAGGCGTAATTGATACGCCCTTTTATGATGGAGTGTATTTTAATAAATGGGTAACTTATGAGAGTAAAATTGATAAAAACATAGAATTAAGACCTAATGACTATATTCATGGAACAGAGGTTTCATCGATTATTGTGGACGGTCCCTCTTTTAATCCGGATTTGGAGGATGGTTGTGGTCGTTTTAGAGTTAGACACTTTGGTGTGGCTACTTCTGGGCGATTTAGCTCGTTTTCTGTTTTGAAGGCTATTAGGGAAATTGTTGCAGAGAATCGTGACATTAAAGTTTGGAATCTTTCACTTGGTTCAGCGATGGAGATTAAACGTAACTTCATTTCTCCAGAGGCTGCAGAATTAGATCGAATTCAAAATGAATTTGATATCATTTTTGTTGTTGCTGGAACCAATAAGCCGAACGATAGAGAAGGAACTATGCTGATAGGTGCTCCTGCAGATTCATTGAATTCTATTGTTGTGAATTCTGTTAATCAATATGATGAAGCAGCTTCATACCATCGTGTTGGACCGGTTCTTTCATTTTTTCATAAACCTGACATTAGTTATTATGGTGGAGATACTGGAAAAGGAATACGTGTTTGTACACCTATGGGCGAGGGATTTGTATCTGGCACATCGTTTGCAGCTCCCTGGATTACTCGTAAAGTGGCTTTTTTAATTTATAACATGGGATTTACTAGAGAGATAGCTAAAGCGTTATTGATTGATTCAGCAGCTGGGTGGAGTAGGAGAGATGATGTATCCAATTCCATTGGATATGGTGTTGTTCCAAAACATATTAACAATATTCTGCAAACACCTAATGATGAGATACGTTTTATTTTAACAGGTTCATCAGAGGAATATGAAACCTACAATTACAATATACCTGTCCCAATTAGTAATGATAAGCATCCGTTTTATGCAAGGGCTACATTATGCTATTTCCCAAAGTGTAAAAGAACACAAGGAGTTGACTATACTAGCACAGAAATGGATATTCACTTTGGTCGAGTACACGAAACGAATGAGGGGAAAATTGAAATTAAGTCTGTTGATGATAATAAGCAGGGAGATATTGGAACAATAGGAATAACAGAAAATGAAGCGAGAAAAATGTATAGAAAATGGGATAATATCAAGCTTATTAGTGATACAGTTAAGAAACGACAGGTTCCCAAAAAGGCATATGGTGCTGGTATGTGGGGACTGAGTATCAAGACTAAGGAACGCTTAAAAGGGAAAAGAAGTAAAGGTTTACAATTTGGTGTTGTTGTTACATTGAAAGAAATGAAAGGAGTAAATCGTATTGATGATTTCATAAAACTGTGCATGATGCGAGGATGGATTGTTAACCGATTGAATGTTGAAAACAGACTTGATATTTTTGTTCGAGGCGAAGAAGAGATTTCTTTTGAATAAGCATTGAGCTTATGAATCAATAGTAAAGTTTTGATTAGCTATGCGGAATCGAAAATATGGTGATTATATGATAAATAGATTTATATTTACTTTAATATCTACTTCGTGGGTGTGGGTTGTTTACGGTATTCAAAACAAATGGATATTGCCTTATAATAGTATTATTTCTACCGCAATAGTAATGATTCTAATTCCGATGTTACTCACATTGTTATGGCTGCTTGTGGCGGAAAAGTTTTTCTCTCCTGAAAATATTAGCGGTGGGTGTGAAGATATAGAGGAAGCACAGAACGATTTCCTCTCCGATTATTTAGGCTATTTTTTCATTGGTATAGGGATTGATGATTACAAGGTGTTAATTATGGTATATCTAATCATATTTATCTTTACTTTTCTTTCACAACGAAAACTTTTTAATCCATTGTTGCTTCTTATGGGATATAAATATTATAATATTACTACAACAAATGGAATTATGATGTTTTTGATATCACGGAAAGAATTGCGTAGTTCAGATGAGGTAGAATTTGATAGTCTTCGAAGAATTAATGATATGTCATATATTGATGTTGGGAGGTAAACAATGAATTGTCTCATTGCTAAAATTAAAAACAGGAGTAGAACGATTACATATAGAAAAATTTTAAGCGGAAAAACCATCTATAATATGCCGAATAATTTAACTGCTGCTATGTCTTATAATCCCGCTATATTATTAGATGAAGATTCATGGTATAAAATCGAAAGCTTTTCTTCTACTGCTTATTTTCAAGATATGATGAAAACTGAGTTTTCGTCTGTCGATTATGATGCTCTTGATAAAAAAGAATTCGAGAAAATAGATTATTTGTGTTCTTATCAAGATGATGTTTATTATTTCCAAAATATAAGTAAAAGTAATTTGCAACCCAAAAACTGGTTACATATTGGGGATGATTATGAGTATGTAGAAGATGGAAGAGTGATTAATATCCGTAAATTTGCTGATGCCATATATGTGAAGGAAGGCGATACTCTATATTTTACCAATTTATCAAAAATTTCTGGAATATTTAAAGGAATTGGAGAACTGTATAGAGAAGCAACTGATGAAGAAACGACCTCTTTTTTAAGCAATGACTTTATTACTCTATCAAATGGTTTTGGTTCATCGAATGTAAAAACGGCTAATCGAAAACGTATCGCTTTAGCCGTTGATACACTGAATAGATTCAATCCTAATGAAAAGAGAAAGGTGTTTAAATACATTCATGAGTACTGTCCAAATTTAAACTCGAAAGATAATTCATTCTCAATCGGGAATGAAGATGAGCTAAAACAATTGCTTTGGGGCATTGAACAGAGATATTATACGACTCCTGTCGGAAAGGAAAAAAGGGTCGCAAATTCTGTTATTTCTTTGGATTAATAACAAACTATTCTATGTACAGTACGTATTATTGGACAACAGTCTATTTAAGAGAAAACCATATTGACTTGATTTTATAAGATAAGGTGATACTTTTTACAAATTTGTAATATTAGTAGTTTGTATGTAATATATTTACAACGTGAAGATTGACTGTGGGTGAAGTAAATAAAATTTAATACAATTTTCTTAGTCGGTAATTTGAATGTGATTCAATAATGTTCTTTCAAATGAAAATTATCTTGGCAATTCCGACTATCCTCAAATTATAAATAAAGAACTTTGGAATTCAGCACAGAATAAGAAAAATAACAGCAGCTATTCAATGAGATACAGCAGGAGCAAAACAGTAGTTTAAATATCCGGATTTTCAAAATTGTTTTAATACAAATACTTGATTTCAAAGTAAAAAGCTGATATACTTATATTAAAGGAACGGAGGTGCAGCAATGGGCATTTATTTAAATCCGGGCAATATTGATTTTCAGCAGGCTTTAAATTCCAAAATATATGTTGACAAAAGTATGCTGATTGATTATTCAAACAGTGTCATCTATACAGAACAGAAATTCATCTGCGTTAGCCGACCAAGGCGTTTTGGGAAGTCAATGGCGGCTAATATGCTGACGGCGTACTATAGCCGTGGTTGTGATTCAAAAGAAATGTTCAGAAATCTAAAAATATCAAAAGCTGGTACATTTAAAAAGCATCTAAACAAATACAATGTAATTCACATTAATATGCTGAACTTTTTGAGCGAGTCACAAAATATGGATGAGATGATTGAGTTCATTGAAGAAGACCTAATTGATGAACTTAAAAATGAATATCCTGATATTCGATATCCAAAACGTCAGAATTTAATTAAAATTATAGCAGCAATTTTTTTGCAAGCGAATATACCATTTATTTTCATAATCGACGAATGGGATTGCGTTTTTCGTGTGCATAAAAATAATCCAGATTCTCAAACGAAATACCTCAATTTTTTACGAAATCTTCTGAAGGATCAAAGTTATGTGGCGCTTGCCTACATGACCGGAATCCTGCCTATAAAAAAGTATGGCGAACATTCTGCGATAAATGCTTTCTATGAATATTCCATGATCGATGCTGAACCCATCTCAGAATTTACCGGATTTACCGAAGAAGAAGTAAAACTCCTGTGCAAAAAGTATGACAAACCTTTTGAAGAAATGAAACGTTGGTATGATGGATATAACTTAAACGGAATTTCGATTTATAATCCGAAGTCTGTTGTTGAATCGATTCTTAGAGGACAGTTTAATAACTATTGGACATCAACCGAAACTTATGAGGCATTGAAAGTCTATATCGAAATGAATTTTGACGGATTGAAGGATACAATCATTGAACTTCTTGCCGGACAAAAAGCAGTAATTGATACGACAACATTCTCAAACGATATGGTCACTTTTGAAACAAAAGATGATGTACTGACACTTTTAGTTCATCTCGGATATCTGACATATGATTTTTATACAAAGGAAGTATCGATCCCAAACTACGAAATTTCAGAACAGTTTGCAAGTACTATTAAGGTTATGGGTTGGTCGGAGGTTGCAAATTCATTGAAGTTATCAGATGAACTTCTGAAATCAACGCTGAACGGAAACGAAGAAAAAGTTGCAGAACTGATAGACAAGGCACACAGTGACAATACATCGATTTTAAAATACAACGATGAAAATTCACTTTCCTGTGTAATTTCACTTGCATACTATTCTGCAAGAAAGACTTATACGATTGAAAGAGAGCTTCCGGCTGGAAAAGGCTATGCTGATTTGGTTTTCCAACCAAGAAAAAATAACAGTAATCCTGCTATAATTGTTGAACTAAAGTATGGCAAATCTGCTGAAAGTGCAATAGAACAAATTAAGAAAAAACAGTATGCAGATTGCTTGAAGAATTATTCAGGAGAAATTTTGCTGGTCGGTATCAATTATAATAAAGATACAAAAAAGCATGATTGTTTAATTGAAAAAGTTTATAAATGAGATAAATCCGATTTGAAAATTTACGTTCAAATCGGGTTTGTCTTTGTCAGAAAACGCGTAAAACAGCCGCTTTTCCCATTCATCTTTTTTATAGTCACAAGACATATTGTGACTATAAAAAAGATGAATAGTCCGCAAAGCCCGTAGCTACGGGCTTTTTTGCTGCTCTGACGGCGAAAAATCAAGGTTAAAAACCATGGATGAATGAATCCAATAAGAAGGATTCGAACCCTCGATTTTTTATTATTTCAGAATTCAGAGGCAAATTTGGGAAAAATAATCTCAGATATGCCTTTTTTCATATGTAGAATAGTATATAAACTTTTCAAGACCGTTTTGTCTAATATCACAATTTTAAGTGATGTTAAACAAAGCGGTCTTTTTGGTACAATAAAAAGAGTAAATGAATAACACGAAAAAGTGTTAAACATTTGCGCTTATTTAATATATAATAAGGGAGTAATTGGCCAGACGTCGGTCTTTTTGGAGCAAAGAGCCTCCGTGAACAAAACTGTCTGCCATCCCTTATTATAAGCATTCGATTAAGCAGGTTGAAACTCATAAGAGCTTTCGTGTAACGAACCAAAATGAATTGTAATAAGCGCTGATGGATACAATTACAAAATAAAAATCAGGAGGTTCAACATGAACAGCGTAGGAATTGATGTATCAAAAGAAAAAAGCATAGTATGTATTCTTAAACCGTATGGAGAAGTAATAATGTCTCCCACTGAAGTTATACATACGCAAGAAAGCATAAGCAATCTAATAAAAGTAATAAATAAGCTTGATGGAGAAACCAGAATTGTAATGGAAGCAACAGGAATATATCATCTTCCATTGCTTACAGAACTTAAGAAAGCAGGATTATTTGTATATGTAATAAATCCTTTGGCAATGAAAAAATATGCCTCTTCTTCTATTCGAAGAGGTAAAACAGACAAAATGGATTCAGTTCGTATAGCCAATTATGGAATAGATCATTGGTTCAAACTTTCCGATTATAATGCGCCTGAAGATGTTTATTATCAGCTTCAAATTCTTGGTCGCCAATATTCGCATTATATTAAAATGAAAATCGCCGGCAAACTGGCTCTGACAAATATACTTGATCGAACAATGCCGGGAATCAAAAAAATATTAAGAGGAAATAACTCTGAAACTCCGACTAAGGATAAATTATGTGATTTTGTAGAGAAATATTGGCATTTTGATAATATTACAAAGAAAAGTGAAAAACAGTTTATAAACAGCTATTGTAATTGGGCAAAAAAGAAAGGATACCAAGCCAAAGAGTCCAAAGCGCAAGCGATATATTCTCTGGCACGCAATAGTATCCCGACCTTGCCCTCCAACGCTGCATCGACCAAAATGTTGACGCTGGAAGCTGTAAGAGTCTTGAAAGAAATAAACAAGACTCTGGAAATTATTATAACACAAATGCAGGAAATTGCAAGGGACTTGCCTGAATATGAGACTGTAAGAGCCATGAACGGAGTTGGAGATATTCTTGCGCCGAGGTTAATTGCAGAGATTGGAGATATTAGACGTTTTCACAGTGGTAAAGCATTGATAGCTTATGCCGGACTGGATTCTCCGCCGTTTCAATCCGGAAACTTTACGGGCGATCATCGGAAAATATCTAAGCGAGGTTCGTCATTGCTTAGAAAGACCGGATACGAGGTTATGAAGTGTTTGAAAACTGTAAAGCCAACGGAAGATAACGCAGTTTATCTTTATATGATAAAAAAGGAAGAAGAGGGCAAAGCAAAGAAAGTTGCGAAAATAGCGGCTCTTAACAAATTTTTGCGTATTTATTACGCAAGAGTTAAAAGCGTGTACAATAACAGCATATTTTTAGATTTTGAACCTGAGGCAAATACTGTCACCGCCAAGGGCGGCTTGCCCTTTACCGGCGATAAAAAAGCGGTAAAATCTTCTTAGCCGATGTGAGATAAACTAGCATATTTTTGAGTTTCTCACCATCGGCGCTAATAAAATACCGCATTTTTATCGACTGTCAAGGGTGACAGAATATTAATATCATTTTTAGACTGAAAAAATTTTTATTTGTTTTCAGTCTTATTGTTATGCATATTTTTTATTTGCTATAACCTTTAAAAAAAATTTCAAAATCCGCTAAAAAGGTATTAACTTTTCTTAGCAGGTTTTTGTACCCAGACGGAGGTGAAACAAAAGAAACAGAAAATACCGCTTAAATATATTTACGGAGGAATAAGATGAAGAAACTAAAATTTAACAGCACACTTAATGCGAGGATTGTCATGAAAAATTACACAGTGGAAAACTGAATTAACAAGTGGGGAGCCGTGTGCGCTGAGAGGTGCAAGCACGGTTCCGGGGCGAGCGTTTGGAAACCTGTCATAGTAATGTGATAAGGCGCTGGGCGCTTAGCCTACATCGCAAACACGGTCAGTTTGAGTGGACTGCGCCGGCGATTTTATTCGGCTGTCTGCTGTTTTCATTGACTGCGCCACTGTATTTGTGGTCGATATAATTTACAACTAACTTAGAACGGTGGCAGGAAGAAATCCTTGCCGCCGTTGTGTTAAGTTCAAATACACATTGTGAGAAGTTCTCAAAACTCATGCAATTTTAAAAAATAAATTTTGAAATACTACTTTTCTGAGCATCGCTGAGATTTTCAATTTTTTCGTTAAATTTAATTTCCGTTTGATCAATGCTTTCAACACAAGGTTTCAACCATTCAATTTCTTCAAAAGAAAACCCATATCGTAACATCCATATCTCAGTTGAGTCTTCTGTTCCATATTTGATGTACTTCGCCAATCTCTCGGCACGATCGTCTTGATACGCAAGATAATACTGATGGAAAATCGCATAGAACAAATCGCTCAGCTTAAACCCTATAAGTTTATCGAGAAAATCATATGTATCATAAACAATACGGTCGTAATCGACATCTTTACCCTTTGTTTCAGCAGGGAATAATGGGAAAGTACGCAATTCTTTATCCGGAATATCACTATAACCTGCAATATATCGAACTGTCAGGCTATCAGCACGATCTTGATGACCTGCTCGTGACAATAATCGCCGTTGGGCAACATTGGAAACATATGCATATCTCTCTTGACAAATCTTACTAAATGTTTTGCCGTGCACTTTCCAGATCATTATTTTGATGGCAGAATCAAAAACGAATTTTTCTGCTGCGGTTAGTTCTCGACCTAAGTACTGCTTGTATAAGCACTGGAAGTCCTCATACACCTCTTTTGCTACTGCATTAGGCAACACAAAGCCTGCATCAGTAAACATCATATCCAACAATGTAGGGACTACCGTAGTAACACTATCTGACTTTAATTTCTCAAGATCTTTATTTGTAAGATTATACTCGTCAGAGAACTCCCCTGCTTTGATTGCTTCTTTATACTCCTCATATTTCTCATCAATTTTATCGTCTGTGGTATCTAATCGAGATTTTGACGAAAGAGTATTTTTCTTGCGGTACACTTTTCGGAATCTACTCATTGCATTTGGTCGCAAAATGACGCTACCAAAATCAAATACAGGTTTGTTGGTAGAGCGACCGGCTCTACCAATCAGATTTTTAACAGAAAGTGTTTTACTTTCCTCGAAGCGGTCAAGATAAACTACATCGAATGGCATATTGATTCCCTGCTCCAGTGTAGAAGTAGCAAAACAGATTTTACAGAAGCCCTGTTGCGTAAAATGCTCTAATATCAAACGGGCTGTTAATGACATTGAACCGTGATGAACAACAATCCCGCATCTCAGTTTTTCCAGCATGTCAGAGTTATAAAATAACTTATCAGTTGTTGAAGCGCCAATATACTCCTTTAGCTCATCTATCATTTTTATTGCAATAGGATCATTAATTGGTTGGCACATAGAAATATACTTCTGAAATTGACCATATATCTGCTTACTGTAAATGTGCGACTTTGGTACATAGATCAGTACACTACCACCTTTTTTCAATACGGACTCAACCGGATCAAAGTTTGCTTCCAGCTTGCGTTTTCCAAGCATTGTAGGGTCACTACCAAAATGATAGAATTTCTGGCTTGTTGTGTCGTGGGTATAAAAAATCTGTCCTACATTTTTTAATTCATAATTGCTGTATGTTACCGTTGTATCAATGATTTCAATTCCATTTTTCTGCAATTGTGCTTCGGGATTTTCGACGAACGGATGTGCAAAAACGAATTTTGCGTCAGGAAAATACTTTAGTGCTCGCCTCACAATACTATCAAAATAGAGACCTGCACCGAGTGTTCATCGCTGAGCTGGGCTTCATCAAACAGAATCAAATCAATATTTAGCCAATCTTTGTTTTTGAACAACTCTTTTGCACGCTCAGGTGTCAGTATGAAAATATTTCTGTGAATGTGTTTTGTATTAATTCTATCAACAAAAGTCAGGACATTTACAGTTTTTCTGTCTACAAGACTGTTCAATCGGTCATAGTACTCATTAATGAGTGCTCTTGAGGGGACGATGACAACCACATCATTGGAACAATCAGTAATAAGATGTCGAAATACAAATGATTTCCCTGTACTTGTTGGTGCTGAAAAGCTAAAATACTGTAAATCTCGTATTTTCTTAAGAATATCTGCCTGCATTGGCGTATAGTCATTGCCAAATTTGTCTTTGAGCTGCTGATGATACATCTCAAAGACTGATCCAGTAAGACTTTCGATTTGGGGTTGTTTGAAAAACAGCCCCATCGTGGCAATGATTTCTTGCTCATCCTTCTTGAAAAATTCTGGTTGGAACAATTTGAAATATGAAACTATTTCTAAAACCACAGAGCTATTGGGACCATTTTGATAAATTTTAGATTTGACATAGTCGATAATTTGCTCTAAATCTTCCCCTTTTCGGATCTTGGCAATGATATTGCCCTTTTCTAAAACAGTATTCATAAGTCCACCGCCACCAAAATGAGTTCTTTGGACCATAGTCAATAATCTGGACACAAAAAGGCGAAAAGAATTAAGAAGAAAGTAAAGATTTTTCAAAATGAATGGGCGACAAATAATTAATAGCCGAGTGAATGCGATTAAGATTATAAAAGCCATTAATATAATCAAAGAGTCTGATATTAGCCTCATAGAAAGAAGAATAGTGTTTGAGGTAGACTTCTTCCTTTTTCAAAACAGAATGAAAGGATTCCATGGGAGCGTTAT
>OCHA01001314.1_pt1 | contig 19871 bp, 21 predicted proteins | sample 1538591 | NCBI WGS metagenome assembly OCHA01 (sample SAMN04571710, study PRJEB22368) | human gut metagenome | biome: human gut; material: stool | host: Homo sapiens | place: Luxembourg | collected 2012-09-06 | reverse complement strand
ATCTTTTACGATCACTGCCCCTACCATCGGATTGGGATTCGTCCAACCTTCTCCTTTTTTAGCCAGCTGGATCGCTCGAAGCATATATTCCTGATCCGTCATTTTTATTCCTTCTTTCTTATTCCTGTTCTTTGCCTGGTAGGCCGAGGCTTTTAGCCCTGTGCAATCGGATTCACAGACAAGTGAGTGGTATATTTATTTCGAAAACGATGTACCAGATACAAAAAAATCCTGCAGAAATATCTGCAGGGTGGAATTGATCTGTTACATCTGATCGATAAATGAATGTCTGATTTCCTACATAAAAAGCTCTGAAATGGATTACCATCTCAGAGCTCTGATACTACATTCATTCATACAAAAATCAACTGTACTATCATCTTCTTCCATCCAGACTGTACTGTCGGCTCCGGAATCTCACCGGATCATGCCTTTCGGCTCGCGGGCTCTACCGCCGGTAGGGAATCACACCCTGCCCTGAAGATATCTTTTTGTTTATTTTAATACTTTATCTGTTATTTGTAAAGCGGAATTTTTATTTTACTCATTCCATGCGGAATATTAATTACTGGCAGGCAATCGTCGTATTACTATTCTCAGGCTTTGGTTGACAAACAGGCACGCAGGCAATGACCGATGGCCAGCACACAGAGCCTGTGCCTTGGAAGATGAATTTTTTTATCTGCAGTTTACTATTGCTTTTTGGGCAGCAGCAAAATCTTTTTCTAGTACATAAATACATGTTGTTTCATTCTTATGATCAATTCCCGATGCAAAAGTATGATAAAAAATCAAGAAAAAAAGATTATTGATAAATGTTCTTTTTTTCAATCTCGTTTCGTAAAGAATATTATTTTCATTCAACGCTTGTGTTAACCGCACGAGATGATCCATATTATCAGTTTCACATAATTTAATTTTTCCATTATCCTGGGTATATTTCATAAAAATCTCCATTCCGCCGCCTTTGGCTGGCGGCACAAATAGTGAGGAATTATAAGCGGAAACAGGCGCAGGCCGTGACATTTAGGCGTTTTGAAAGTATCGATTATCTCTGTCAATGCATGAGCATACTTATTTTGATGTGGCTGGAAGAACCAGAGAATATATTTGACAGAGTGTCCAAGATATTTGGATAAAGAAAACCGATGGCTTTGACTGTTATCAATCTACACCATCGGCTTTCAAGGTTTTTAAATACTTAAATTCAGACTTATTAAAATAATATAATGAAAACTTAAGTTAATGGATTATTTACCCATCTGTTTTGCAACTTTTCGGATTACATCCCAGCCTGAAATGCAACTTTCCCTCTCATAAGCTATGTATTTTCCTTTATTTTTCAAGGTCTTTGCCAAAATCTGTTCCTGCCTCTCTCCGGCTTTCCCCCAAATTCCACTTTTGGGGGGATTAAAACTCCCATTTTGATGACTATTCCACTTCTCTGCCCTTAATTGGGGGAATCCGGTTTAGGATTTGGGGGGAAGAATCATCCCCCAAAAATCCAGATTAGCAATGGCTCATAGCTGTAATCGTTCTTTTCGGAATATTCAGATCAGCATATGGGGTTGTCTGCTCTGTATTAGCAGAACCAAATTTCTGAATTTCTTCATTCATTTTGTTCTCCAGAACGTGGGTATAAATATTCATCGTAATACTGATACTGGAATGCCCCATCAATTTCTGCACCACTTTCGGCTCCATTTTCTTCTCAAAACATCTGGTTGCGAAAGTATGTCGTATCGTATGTGGGTGGAAGTCACGAATGATCTTCGGCTCTCTGTGTTCCTGAACCGCAAGTACAGCTTCTTTCTCCCTCATCCGCTTTATCACTTTCTTAATTTCCTTTTCCACGATATATCTGCTGCACGGACTTCCCATACTTGTAGTGAATACCAAGTCTCCCAGTTCTTCTTTCCCTCGCCACCGGTTTCCCAGCTCCTTTTTCAGTCTTACTTGTTTTTCACGCTGAGATTTTAATATCGCTTCTATTTCTCCCATAAACGGAATCTGCCGGGTGGAATTTACAGTCTTTGGAGTAACTAATATTTCTCGTTTTTCTCCATTATAATAGCTGCAGCTCAGTGAGCGGTTAATTTCCGTAATCTTTCTTGTAAAATTTATATCCGGCCACTGGAGCCCGCCCAGTTCTCCAACACGCACCCCTGTCAGAAACATAAAATAGAACATTTCTTTATACCAACTATCTTCTACCTCATTTAAAAATTCATTCTGTTCTTCCTGTGTCAATGCAATTTCCTCTTTCGCTTTTTTATATGTCCACGGTACTTCAACAATCAGGCACGGGTTCACTGAGATCATTTGACTTCCTAAAGCAAAATCCATGCACTCTCTTAGTCTGCCCAGCGCCTCTCTCATAGCGCTGTTGGAAATACCGTCTTTTTCCATTGTATTCAAAGCCTGCTGTACATCCATAGGCTTTATATCTCTTATCTTCTTAGAGCCTATATAAAAGCCAAAAGTTCTTTTGAAATTGTTCTTCATAGGATTGATACTTGTTTCTTTTACCCTATGGGCCTTAACAGTTGAAAACCATTCTTCAAACCATTCGTTCAACGTAATTCTGTTTTTTCTGTAATCCTGGCTACTTTTCGCCTTTTCCTTCGCTTCTGTGAACTCTTCAATAAGCGCTTTCAGATCTGATCCGTACAAAGTAATTTTGATCCCGTTGATCATTGCCCTTGCTTCATAGGTTCCTTTATTCTCCCTTATTCCTCTTGGTAATTTTTTTGCCATAAGATATGCCTCCTTCAAAACATCGTTATTAAGTACATGACCAAAATATCAGTTACTCAGAAATAAAACAAAGGTGCGAAAAATTTCTCCACACCCTTGACTTATTTCCTTACCTGCGCAAGCAGCCATTTGTCCAACAATATCTTATGTGCATAATTGCGGTTGCCAATTTTCACAACAAAAATTTTCTCATTCTCCTTCATCAGTTCTCTGGTTTTAGTTTTTCCAAGATTCAAATAATTTGCTGTCTCTTCCACATTTAGTAATATCTTTTCATTTTCCACTTTTACCTTTCTCCTGTATTGAAAACTCTCAATAATATTTCTTCCTTATTAAATAGTCGTATCCCTGCCGCACATTACAGAACATACACGTTTCCTTTATTGTCTGGTTCTGATCCGCCCGGATGATAAAATGCTCCTTTGAATTGTAAAATGGCTTTGCACACACCGGGCATAAGCACATCAGGATCGGTTTATCCAGTTTTTTGATCTCCATGCTGGTACGCAGCGCTTTCTCTACTCTGTTCATCTGATCCCGGTTTAATCTGCCGACATAATCATCCAACCGCCTTTTATCCACTGTCCGGATCTGCTCCAACAGCACAAAGGACTCTTTCTCCAGACCACTGATTCCGTTTATCGGCACATGTGTCGGCAGCTTTGTCTTTGGCTGGCTCGTAATGGCTGCAACAATAACCGTTGGACTATGCTGATTTCCCCGGTTGTTCTGGATGATCAGAACCGGGCGGTATCCGCCCTGCTCACTCCCGAAAACAGGATTCAGATCTGCGTGATAGATTTCTCCACGCCGCATTACTTGTTCTTCCACAATCACATCTCCTTCCGCTATATGCCTTAGAACTTTCTTTGTCCGCAAGGCTCTCTCCCGCTCATTGGAAACAATCACTTAGAACGGATATGTATCAGCCGGACACAAAACATTTCTTTGTATCCGGCTACCATAAATGCCTGTTCCAGCCTATTTGTCCTCGACGCCCCGGCCGTTATCGCATGTATTCCATGCAGGGAAATCATCAAGCGGCTGACTGCTGATCAGCTCCACGGGCCTGTGCCCCTCTGAGGTTCTCCCAAAGCTGCCCTCACTTGTTGCGACATCTTATATGCTCGACTTTATGACCGGACAGGAGTATCATGATCCCTGTTGCCTGTTATCGCCTTATCAGTAGCAATCTGACAGTTATAGCCGGATATTTCCCGCTCCCCGGACAGATAAAACAGCCGCAAACCGATTCTTCTATATAGGTAGGATTTCGCTGCCTTTACCCGTCCGGATCATGGCGTACCCGCTAACGTGGCTTACGCTCATCACGATAGCAACAGGAATGTACTTGATGAATGGGTATGAACTTTTCAAGGTCCCTGCCCGCTCTTCCCCTACGAAAAAACAGGCGAAAGATTAGCTCTTCCACCTGTTTCCTCAGTCTCAAGCGATTTTTCTACCCACTATTCTAAAAGTTTTTTCAGTTTCTTCTCTGCTGTTGTCACAGACTTTGCTATGGCCTGAAAAGAACAGCTTTCCATCTCTGCGATCTGCTCATAAGTCAGTCCAACAAAGTAGTAAAGGACTAATCGACGTTTCTGAATTGCAGGCAACATGGATATGGCAGTATAAAGTTCTTCCAGCGCAATCTTCCGGATTGCCTCATTCTCTGCGGATTCTCCCGTCTGTCCGGAGCGCCTGTGTAAAGTGATATCATAGATCTCTGACTGTTCAATATGCCGGTCAACGATATTGAGATGTTTTAGATCATCCAGTTCAAAACTGTCAAACGCCTCATATAATTCTCTGCTGATTTCCATGCAGTGATCTTTTCTCTGTCCATCTGCAAACTCTATGTAATATTTTCCATCTGACTCAAATATACTATAAGGATTATATTTGTCCTTTCTTCTTTTAGGGTGGTTTCCCTCCATTTTCTTTTCCTCCGATCTGAAATTATTTGAAAGTTCAGATCGAAGCGGTGGCCCCCGCTCCCTGTAAGAAAGGAAAAGACTCTTTAAATCATTACAAAAAAGGCGTACCTGTTTTCTTCCAGATACACCCTCTCGCAGATTTATGTAATCATTTGTAAAAAATGGTAAGATTAAGCAGAACTTTGTCGAATAAAAAAACGCCGCACTCCTTATAGGAACTACGGCGAACCGACAAGAAAATAATTTATTTTTTAATTGGTATGTATTCTGCCCTACTCTTATGCAGTACTTCCCCTTTCCAAAAGAGGAAGTAATACAACATATCTATACATTATTCTCCTCTTATTTTGACAATAGGAGAAGTATACTGTAGAAAAACGATGTTTTAACTATGATATGCCTACATTTCTGTGAAAAGAATCGCAAATTATGACAACAAAAAACAGCCTGACCGTCAAGATCAGACTGTTTCTTATTCTACTTAGCCTCGAAGCAGTATCCTACTTCACGCACACACCGGATCTCAAATTGTCGATCCGGGCAGGCTTTGTATAATTTTTCTCTTAATTTGCATACATGGGAGCCAATCGTGTTGTTCTCTATATCCTGAACATAATTTCCCCATATTTTTTGATAAATCTGTTCGTATGTAAGAACCATCCCTTCGTTGGCGACAAAATAGTACAACAAGTTAAATTCCTTTGTAGTTAGAGATATTTCCTGCTTTCCACAATATACCTTCCTTTGATCTGGATATATTTCCAGATCGGAAAAAGAGATTGTAGGTGTGTAGTCTACCTCATATTGGGGAAAATCTGGATATCCCCGAAACACTTCCATAATTTCATCAAACAGACGTGTTTCATTATCCTTGAATTCTGCAACAATCAGTCGTCCTATATAATCTTCCTCCTCTCTACAACAGTGACACAACCTATTAAAATATGGTTTTCTTAGTAGTAGCAAAATTAACAATTGAATTTCCCTATTTCAATTTGTTTTGCTTAATCTTTTTAAGATTATTCATAATCCCTTAATCTTTCTACAATGGTGCGATTTCCTGCAAGTCTCTCATAGGATAGAATTGGTGCTATCGTACATATCAGCATAACTAGGATAATAGCACTGATTAAAGGAATCACCGGCACTTTAAACGGAATCTCCATATAATTCATGGACTGGAAGCAAACATAAGTGATAGCAGAACCAATTGTCAATGTGATAAGTACAGAGAAAGTCGCATATAAAACACCCTCTCGAATCAAAAGTCGGTTTATTTGTTTCCTAGACATTCCAACACTTTCCATTACAGAAAATGTTAATTTTCGATTCTGTATACTACTTGCGATTGTATTCGCATAATTTAAGACCCCAACCAGCAGAAGCAATAAAGCGATTATTGTGCCTATTTCCATCATGTTTCCCTGTGATTCTTGAATTGTTTTCATATCCTCATATTGAGATTCAATGTGTAAATCATTACTATATGAACTATTGTCTATAAGAGATGTAATCTTCTTTTCTAACACTTCGTCATATTTCTGATTATAGTAAATATACACATCTAATATTGTCGGATTGGAAGTCAGACTTTTTAAATAGTTTTGACTTACAATCAACGAAGCACCTATATCTCTTCCGCTATACTGCGTTTCAAAGGACACAGCTTCAATCGTAATTTCATATTGCTTTCCTTGAAAATTGAAAGGGACTTTCTGATTCAAATATTCTTTTGGTATTTCAGAGCCTTCATACTGTACTATGCAAACTTTCCCATTAAGAAAATCTTGTTTATCGACAGGAGTATTCAACGATTGATTCACATAATCAAATTCTTCTTCATCAATGCCTATTAACATACCATAATAATTCGACGGATTTGCTTGATAATCTGCTATAACTTCTTCAGCAGATACATATGGTGTCCTTTCTATATAGTTAGTTATCCACATATCAGAAAAACTGTTTGATACATATGGAAAACTAATTGGTACTCCCTCAACCATATGAAAGTCTTTGATACCGTCCATCTTTCCTATTTCTTCAACAAAAGAAACCTCTATGGCTGGCTGGAGAGAATTTATATCCTCTGTGGTTTGTGTCTGATTTTGAACAACAAAATCGGCATTCCAGTAGTTAGGCAGTACCGTTCTTTCTCCCTGACTGCTGATAATCGTTGTAAGACAATAAAATACAGATAAACTTGTTGCCAGCGATAGTAATACAATAACTGTTTTCTTTTTATCTTTTTTAAACTGTTCAAATGCCATTCTCCAGAAGAAAGCTCCTTTTTTCTTTTTATATCCTTTCCCATTAGATATACATTCTCTATATTTTGTAGCTTCTACTGGTGTAACCTTTGTTGCAATTTGAATCGGCTTTCTCATTCCCAGAAGAATAGAAAAGACTGTCACAACAATACTTACAATTAAAATCACTGGATTGAATTGCAATGCCATATTGCTGGTCGAAATGCCCAATACTCCAAGAATATAAGGGACTAATTTTATGGACATAAGAATACCTAACAGGTTTCCAATAAACACCCCTAATATTCCAACAATCATCATTTGCTTTGTTATGAAACGAACAAGCTGTTTCTTTGTCATACCCAGAGATTGAAGCAATCCATAATATCGTATCTTCCCCGAAATGGACAAATACAAAATATTATAAATTAAAAGATATGCACTTAGGCATATAACAAGAGCCAGACCGCATATGCCCAATAGCAGTTTAAAAGAATTTTCGATGTAGTCTGTTGGAGCAAAAATTTGTCTGTCTGAAAAATTCAATGATTTTTCTAAGGACTGTATTGTAGTTGGTAAAACGTAATTACGGTTCAATTTTATGCAAAGGATTCCATCATTTTTTAAATCATACCCTGTCTCATCATAAAAGTTTTTTGACACAAATCCAGCAGATTTGTCTCCGTATCCATCCCATATGCCACTAATCACAAATTTGTCTGTATGAACACCGGTATTATTCTCGTAAGTTAAAACAATACTATCTCCGACAGATAGATTTTCATTTCCACATGCTTTTAGAATATCTTTTGTAACCATCAATTCATTCTTATTTTGTGGATAGTGTCCATCTAATTTTGTTCTTGCAGGAGACATCAGATTATTCCAGAACGTTTCATCACACCATAACAAACCGATTTCAACTGTATTATCAAACTCTGAACTTTTAATAAATCCAGCATAGGATTCCATCCCTACATTTTGTATGTTTTTGTTGCTCTGTAAACTTTTAACCTGTTTTGATGTAAAACCATTCATAGTCGTAATATCATATTCAGCTCCATTTAATCGTGTATTTTGTAATCTGCTTGAATCCAGATAAGTCCAGCCGATTGTAAATACACAAAAAAGCATAAACGCAGATAAAACTATTGTGAAAAACAATATTCCATATTGCTTTTTATTGGATTTTACACTGTTTTTTGCCAGTTTGTTTATAATCATCTTATTATTATTCGCTAACATGGAAACCACTTCCTTTAGATATTTTCCCGTCCTCAATCTGAACAATTCTGTCTGCCATTTGTGCAATATCTGTATCATGCGTAATCACAATCAATGTTTGCTGATATTGTCTGCTTAACATTTTCAACAATCCGATCACATCATGGCTGGTAGCAGTATCGAGATTACCTGTTGGTTCATCTGCAAGAATAATTGCAGGTTTCGTTGCTAAAGCTCGAATAATCGCTACACGCTGTTGTTCGCCACCAGATAGCATTGAGGGGAGCATTTCCTGTTTATTTGAGATATTTAATATATTGAGCAGTTCTTGAATGAACTCTTTATCAATTTGTGCACCATCTAACTCAAGAGGGAAAATAATATTATCATATACATTTAAGTCTGGTATTAAATTATATTGTTGAAAAATAAATCCTACTTTTCTTCTTCTGAAAAGAGCAAGCTGTTCAGAATTTAACGTTTCAAGATTTACTCCATCAACGATAACAGTTCCACTGCTAGGCGTATCCAATCCACCAATCATGTGCAGAAGTGTACTTTTACCACTTCCAGATTTTCCAATGATAGAAACAAATTCTCGTTCAGCAACTTTAAAATCTACACCATCTAATGCTTTTACGGTCTGATTTCCTGTTTTATAGTATTTTTTTAAATCCTGTGTTTTGACAATCACATTTTTCATAGTCAAGTCCTCCTTATGATTACATGATAAAATAGAAAAATCACAAACCAGTCACAAAAAGAAAAAATCACAAAACTGTGATTTTTCCTAATCCCGATTTGGAAGATATATCATAAAGGTACTTCCCTGTCCAATTTGTGATCGCACTTCGATATATCCATTTTGCAGCGTAATGATTTTCCTTGCTAAATACAGCCCGATACCGATCCCGTCATTATCGTGTACCTCTGGCTCGCGATAGAAGCGAGTAAAAATAGTCGCTTGTCGTTCTGGCGCAACACCTTTTCCAGTGTCCTCAATACTGATTTTCGTAAAAAGTTCCTGCCTGCACACAACGATATGGATATTTCCTCCATCGTTTGTATACTTTACGGCATTATCTAAAATATTGAAAATTGCTTCTGCTGTCCATTTCTTATCGTGGCTTAATTCTAATCGTTCATCATATTGCACATCAATCTTAATGTTTTTCTTCTCTGCCTTTATTACCACATTACTGATTGCCATAGCAAGAGTGTCAGTAAGAGGAGCATTTTGCTTTTGAATTTTAATTGTCCCTGTTTCAAGTCGTGACATTTTCACCATGCTTTGCAGCAGAAAATCTAATTTATCAACCTGACCGTTCATCTTTTTTAAATAGTCCTGATTCCTGTCAGAGTCCGTTTCATCTGCCATCATTTCTAAATAAAGCTTTATGTTTGCAATGGGGGTTTTCGTCTGGTGAGAAATATCAGACACCAATTCTTTCAGCTTATCCTTTTCTTCTGAAATCTCTAAATTTTTATGAGTATACAGATGTGAAAGACGAACCAGTCTATCATAGATTTTTCCCCATAAATCATCCTTTTCACAGGGACTTGTTTTTAATTCTTCATTTTTCAACATATAGTTTATAGCAGTATCTAATTTCTCTGTATATTCATAAACATCATGTTTCAAATGAATATATTTCCAAAGCGCAAAAGCACCGATAAACACTAATACAAAAAATATTATAAAAATCATTATTTCCATATATAACCCATTCCATATACATTTGAAATATAAGAGTGGTCCTCGGTTTCAATCTTTTTACGCAGTCTGTTGATATTTACCGCCAACGTATGCTTGTCTGTTATTTGTACTCCCTCGTCCCATAAAGAATCTAATAAAATCGAATAGGTAAGTAGTTTCCCCTTATTCTCAATCAATTTTTTCAAAATACGATATTCTGTGGGAGAAAGCAAACATTCATGTTCTCCCCGTTGAACTGTACCAAGTTCAAAATCCACTTTTAGAAAGCCGTCATCATAAATATTTGCTCCTTGTGACTTTCTGGATAAAATCACATATACTTTTTTCAGCAAAATCTTCATAGAAAAAGGTTTCGTTACATAGTCATCTGCACCTAATTCATACCCATTTAAAACATCTTCTTCTAAGTCTCTAGCAGAAACAAATAAAACTGGAACTTGTTTTTTTGCTTTCAGCCATTTACAAAACTGAAAGCCGTCCCCATCTGGTAAATTGACATCAAGTATCGCCAAGTGAAAAGATTCATTTTCTGTGAATTTTTCAGCTTCTTTACAAGAATATGCTGAAAGGACATGATACCCCTCTTTTTTCAACGCATAAGTTATTGTCTGATTTAATTCCATATCATCTTCTAAAACAAGAATAGTAGACACAAATAAACGCCCCTCCACAAATAATATCTCAAGTTCCTTAATTATACCAAAAAACTTAAACAGAATACATAGTTTTAATAGCAACATATAAATAATGACAACAAAAAACAGCCCAACTGTCAAGATCAGACTGTTTTTCATCCTACTTAGCCTCGAAGCAGTATCCTGTCTCACGCACACACCGGATCTCAAATTTCCGATCCGGGCAGGCTTTGTATAGTTTTTCTCTTAATTTGCATACATGGGAGCCAATCGTGTTGTTCTCTATATCCTGCACATAATTGCCCCATATCTTCTGATAAATCTGTTCGTATGTAAGAACCCTTCCTTCGTTGGCAGCAAAATAACACAACAAGTTATATTCTTTTGTAGTTAAAGATACTTCCTGTTCCCCGCAATATACCTTTCTTTGATCTGGAAGTATTTCAAGATCGTGAAGGGATATTGCGGGTGCGTAGTCTATTTCATATTTTTGAAAATCTGGATATTTATGAAACACTTTCATGATTTCATCAAAAGGATGTGTCTCACTGTCCTCAAATTCTACAATAAGAAGTTTTCCCATAAATTCCTTTCTTGCATATTTCATATGATTATGTATGATACTGTTGGTCACGCGCAATAGATTGCTGCACGACGATTTTTTCGTCGTACAGCAGAAACAATCCTCACTTTTTCACATATAAGCTATAAATATACGCATGCTGCATATGCGTTTTTCAAGGTGTCGGAGGGTGGATAAAAAATCCCCCTCACTTTACATGCCGAAAAGTGAGGGGGCCTACAACCGGAAATTTTTAAATTCCCATCATTTTTTTGATTTTGTCATAGAGTTTCCGGAGCCGCTTGCTGATCGCCTGCTGGGAGACGCCATAGATCTCACCGAGTTTCTGCTCGGAAAGCTCCTGACCATGCCGCAGCCAGATCAGCTTTTGTTCTTCCGCATCCAGCAGAGGAAGGACTTCCCTGAGCTTGTCCAGAAAGATGTTATTCAGAACTTTCTCAGCCACATCCTGCTCCGAGTCGAATAAAACCTCCCGGTCACGAAACTCCTGCGATGGCAGCATATCAATGGAAATGTCCTGATTGTTGATTGACCGTTCCTCCAAATACTTCTGCCGCCGCTGATTCTGGTAGAACTCTTTGAAATCATCTTCCGTTACTTCCATCAGCATCCCGTGCAGAGGAAGGAAACGCTTATCCTTATAGGATGAATCACTTTCGCAGAGCGCACAGTACGCTTCATATGTAAGCTCCTGATACCCTCCGTCTTTTATAATAAATACCTTTTTAGGTGCATACTTCACCTGTAGTTCCTCCGTTTCGTCTGAATTTTCGGGAAAATTCAGACTGAAGGAGGCCCCCTACAGGAAGGTTGACGCTGACTGTCAAGCGGCAGCCATCGCCATTTTCCGACAAATAGAAAATGCGCTCGCCAAAAGACGAGCGCATGAAGGCAGCAATATTTACTGTTTTGTGGGAATGGATGTAGAAAAAGGGAAAATAATGTCGAACTAAAAAATACCGCAATCCCATGGAGGACTGCGGTATGTAGTGAATGTGATGTTTGACTGTCTCCAGGCGGGCGACCGCCGCATGCTATATATTTCGTTGCCATGGTTTCCCCTTACGGGGATAACTGACAAGAAATGTGTGTTTTCCCCCTCATCCAATTTTGATGAGGGTATTATAATAGGGAAATTTTAGAAATTGAGTAGGATTCTCTTAGCTTTTGTCAAGCATCGCTAAATAATTCGACAAACCATAGCAAAATTTAAGCCAATTTGTAAATATGCCTATTTCTCTTATTGCGTTTCAATACATGCTTGTTTATTTTAGCTGTGTAATAAGTCTGACAAGATTTTCTACATCTTATTTTTCTATTCTATCAAGGGTACACTATACTTGTCAACAAATTTATTTTGGCAGGAGGGTTGGCAAGTGGAATATGGAACCATTCGGATCAAGCTGGACGAATTATTAAAGGAATCCGACCTCAGTAAAAATATGTTGAGTCACCGGGCTGAGATGCAGCGGACGCAGATCAACAACTACTGCAGAAACCAGATTTCTCGATTGGACATAGATGTTCTCGCACGACTATGTACGGTGTTGAATTGTGAGATCGGTGATCTACTGGAATTTATACCACCAGGACAGACAGAAAAAGAAGAATAAAACTCGCAGGATGGAGGTTTTTACTCTAACCTGCGAGTTTTTATATTTCATTTGGTTCTTTATGAGACTAGGCTGACTGTCACAACGTAGATTCGATTGTTTCAACTCATAGGATATGGTTGTAACAAGAGCTAGAATTTTCCATTTCAAATGGTTCACATTCGTCCATTTTCCTCTGTTGACGCCTTCTGTCTTGCGTGTTATACTGTTCTACATAAAAGCATAACAGTAAAAACACTTCTTGGAGGTGATTAAGGAAGATGAAATTGATTATTTCCAATGTGTCAGGGATACCAATATATGAGCAGATTAAGCAACAGGTAAAATCAGCGATTCTGTCAGGAGAACTTCAAGCAGAAGAAGCCTTGCCTTCCCTAAGAACATTGGCAAAAGATTTGAAAATCAGTGTCCTGACAGTTACAAGGGCCTATACAGAACTGGAACAGGAAGGGTTTGTCAAGAATGTTCAGGGCCGCGGTTGTTTTGTACTTGGCAGCGGCTCCGAACTTATGAAGGAGCAGTTAATCCGCAAAGTGGAAAATAGCTTAACAGAAGCTATAAAAGCAGCAAAACTTGCTAACCTATCAAATGAGGAACTACATCATCTTTTAGATATTTTATTGGAGGCGAATACAGATGACTAATTATTTGGAAGTAAAAAATCTGTCAAAGTCTTTCGACAGTTTTCAGCTTCATAACATTACTTTCACGCTCCCCAAAGGTTATATCATGGGGTTGATCGGGCCGAATGGTTCCGGCAAAACAACTACTATCAAGCTCATTCTGAATATGCTGAAGCGCAACGGTGGCGAAATAAAGATCATGGGACTTGATAATATCGCTGACGAGCAGAAAGCAAAAGCGGAACTCGGTGTTGTATTTGATACCAACTATTTCAGCGATGATTGGAAAGTTACTGAGGTCGAGAAATCTATCTCCGTTTTCTATCCCAACTGGAATTCTGAGCGGTTTGGCGAAATGCTACGGAAATTCCACATAGCTCCGACAAAAAAGGTCAAAGAACTTTCAAAGGGGATGCAGATGAAATTGATGCTGGCCTGTGCGTTCTCTTATGACGCAAAGCTGCTGATTTTGGATGAACCTACTAGTGGTCTTGACCCAGTGTCCAGAGATGAATTGCTTCAGATCCTCTCGGAATACATCGAGGACGGGGAACACAGCGTTTTGTTTTCCACCCATATTACCGGTGATTTGGAACGAGCCGCTGATTATATCACATACATCAGCTATGGGGAACTTTTTTTCACCGGTAGCAAAGATGAATTTGTAGATATGTTCCGTATCATCAAGGGTGGTATGAATGAACTATCCGTTGACTTACAGGCGAAAGCCATGGGTGTTCGTACTTTCCCGACTGGTTTTGAAGCTCTGGTCAGAGCCGAAGACGTTGGAGCATTTACTGGATTGGACATTGAACCGGCTACCATTGATGAAATCGTTGTATTTACAAGCAAGAAAGGTGAGGATTATGAGTAATATATTGAAAGCCACAAAATTGGATTTTTCCCTTGTAAAACCGTATGTCAAAGTGATTGGTTTTACTATGCTTCTCCCTATCGCTTTTGCGGCCATCAACCGCTCTATACTGACGGGTGTTTCTTTCGCTATGTGTTTTATAGCCATGACAACCGGCTACACATTCTCCGTCACAGAAAAAAATAGCATGGAGCGTCTATATGGTATTTTGCCTGTAAAGAAAAGCGAAATGGTAATGGGACGATATCTTTTTGTTGTTGTGCTTGGAGTTATCGCTTTGGTGGTGTCTCTTATCACACATCCGATTGTATTACGGGCATTGGGAGAAACCGTTGAACCGTTTGACATTATCAGCGCGGCCATTGGCGGCCTGTTCTTGTTTGCGCTTTATACGGTGTTTCAAATTCCCGGATATTATAAATTTGGCTCTATCAAAGGCCGGGTATTTATGTATATTCCGGTAGCAGGTTTTTTGGTGACTTTGTTTCTTCTTCCTAAACTGCCTGCTGATAACCCCATTATCAATGCGATTGCGAGTTCACCTATACTGCTTCTCGCCCTTGCGATTACGCTGGTGGTTGTTATGTATGCTGTGTCGATCTGGTTCTCTGTCCAGATTATGAAAAATAAAGAAATGTGAGGTGGATAGTATGGATTTCACGATTTTAGCAGTAGTGCTTCTGATTGGTGTTGGCATTCCTGTTCGGAATAAACTCATCCGTAAATATCGGGAGGAAAAAAAGAAGCAAGATAAGGAACGGGATACAAAGTGATAGATATGGCAAAACAGATTTTGTTCGTTGCCACATTTGCGGAAACAAGACACGCGACAAGATTAGAGAAGATACCATTCTCAAAAATTTTCCACTCTTTTGCCCTAAGTGTAAAAGAGAGTGTTTGATTGATGTTGAACAATTTCATATAACAGTTATCAAAGCGCCAGACGCACAGCCGCAGAGCCGATAACATAAAAAGAATAAGGAAAATAACCATGAAGAAAACAAAGCCTGAAATACTTTTACGACGACGACAGTTCACACGATTATTTTACAAAAACAATCATTGGAATCTTGCCCTTTCAATCTTATCAACAGTGCTAGGGGCGGGACTTAGCTTGGTTATTTCCTGGCTTCTCCAGCAGACTATAGACTTAGCTACTGGTAGCGGCAAGACATTAACTTTGATCCAACTAGCGCTGTTGGCTCTAACAACGCTGCTATTTTGTGCTGTAGATGACTTAATAGGGGCATTTGCTAAACCAAAATTCATTTCACGTGCTATTGGGCAATATAGAGAGTTTGCTTATGCTGAGCTTTTGAAAAAAAATTTAGTGACCTTCATCCGAGAAAATACGGCAACTTACTTATCAGCATTATCAAACGATGTGAACAGTATCGAAACCAACTATTTACAAAAACTGCTTGATTTTGTAGGTAATACATTTCTTTTCCTTGGATCATTAGCACTGATGCTTTGGTATAGCCCGGCACTAACCATAATTGCACTGGCACTCTCACTCTTACCACTGGTAGTATCCGTAAAGATTGGCCCGAGTTTATCCAAAGCGGAGACTCAAGTTTCACAGGAAAATGTGAGCTTTGTATCAACCCTAAAGGAAGGATTGAGTGGTTTTTCGGTTATAAAAAGTTTTCAAGCTGAAAGGGAAATTTATAGGCTGTTTACGAAAAGTAACCAACAGATACAAGAAGCTAAATGCCATCGTTTGCGATATGCAGCAATCCTGACATCTGTTGGTTCTACAATAGCGACCGCCGTACAGTTATGTGTTTTTCTGATCGGCTGTTGGATGGCTCTTTCTGGATGGGGTGTTACTCCGGGTATGATGGTAGTGTTTGTCAACCTAATGAACTACTTTAATATGTTTATTTCCGCCCTTCCGGATTTTATTTCTAATCGATCAGCTTGCAATGCTTTAATCGACAAATTGGCTGCTGTGTTGTCAGTAAATGTTAAAAAAGAAGGTATTGCTATTCCAAAAAGATTAGAACATAAGATTACAATAAAAAATCTTACATTTGGCTACGATAAAAACCAGCCAGTTCTACATAATATTTCTACTCATTTTACGGTGGGAAAAAGTTACGCAGTGGTTGGTTCTTCTGGCAGTGGTAAATCGACATTACTGCGTTTACTGATGGCAGCCGATGATAGTTACAACGGTAGTATTTATTACGATAACATTGAATTACGTACAGTTAACCCTGACTTGGTTTATGAACTGGTCTCTTTGGTAGAGCAGAATGTTTTTGTGTTCGACAGTTCCATACTCAATAATATTACAATGTTCCGGAATTTCCCGCAGGAGCAAGTAGAGCGTGCCGTAAGACTCGCTGGTCTTGAACAGTTGTTTAAAGTCAAAGGAGATGATTTCTTATGCGGAGAAAACGGATGCAATTTGTCCGGGGGTGAACGGCAACGCATTTCTATCGCTCGGTGTCTTATGCGCCAGACACCGGTACTCTTGGTAGACGAAGCTACCGCAATGTTGGATAAAGAGACAGCATTTCAGGTATCCAGTGCTATTATAAACTTAGAAGGATTGACACGCATTGTTGTGACGCATACGTTAGACGAAGCCTTATTGCGACGTTACGACAGCATTTTGGTGTTGAAAAATGGAAGTATTGTCGAAAGCGGAAACTTTGATGAACTGATGGAAAAAACAGGATATTTTTATTCTTTATATACAGTGTCGCAATAATTGTTTTGAAAACGTGAACAATGAGAGATGTATGAGATACAAAAAAGAAGATAAGACATAAGGTGAAATATATATGGAGAAAACAGACTTTATTCGTTGTCCTGTTTGTGGGTATAAAACGCGCGGCAAAGTTAGATAAAACGAAAATGAGAAAATCAATATGGAGGAGGAAAGTATGATAAAGAAGTATTCAAGAATTATTGCTGTCATTATGCTGGTCATTGCGATTGTTTTTATATTTATTGCCTTGAATAATCCACAGGCAAGTTTTCCGTGGAGCAATGAAATCACATATATTCTTTATGGGGTATATGTTTGCCTAATGATTGTGCTGTTTATTGCTCCATTTAAGAGAAAAAAGTAATCTCCGTTTTATTGGACTGTCTACTACCGACCTGACCTAAAGAGAATTTCCAAACTGAATACCACCCATCTACCGGCAGCACCACCCAGCAGGAAATCTTGAAAGGTTTCCTGCTTTCCTTATTCCATTTTCAGAAAGAATGGCTGTCGATGACAGGGCTTAGGATCATGGTTTCCGAGTATCAAGACGACCTGCGCCTGCACTCTATTATTCATAATTCCAGCCTTGTTTTAGCTTCCCTGTTCTCATATAATCAAATACAAGAAAAAATATCCGCTGTAACATTTCGCGGACATTTGCCTGTTATACTATCTGCAAAAAGCGAAGGAAGTGACGATATGAAGCAGATTCTAATTATCGAGGATGACAGTTTTTTGAATAAGATGTTAGCCTACAACCTGACCGCAGACGGCTACGGTGTGACTTCTGCCCTAAATGCCAGAACCGCAGCCGATGCCATTCATCAGCGGGAATTTGATCTGGTACTGTTGGACATCAACCTACCGGACGGGAACGGATTTGAACTGTGCAAACTGATAAAGCCGGAACACCCGGACACCATTGTAATCTTTCTGACCGCCAACGATCAGGAGAGCGACCTGATACGGGGCTATGAGGTGGGTGCGGTGGATTATATTACAAAACCTTTTGTGATCGGGGCCTTGCAGCGGAAAATCAAAGCCATGTTCACCATGCTGGAACACCACAAGCCCGCAAAAGATATTTATGACGATGGGCGTCTGTTTTTAGATTTTTCCGAGCAGACTGCAACCTTAAACGGCAAGGCACTATCCCTATCACCAATGGAATTTAAGATGTTAAACCTGTTCCGCAAAAATCCCCGGCAAGTGCTGACCCGTAGGCAGCTTTTGGAAAAGCTGTGGGATATAGATGAACGTTTTGTAGATGAACACACGCTGACGACCTCTATCAGCCGGATTCGTGGCAAGATTGAAGCAGATGGCGGTGCGCCCTATATTAAAACAGTTTACGGCATGGGGTATCAATGGACGGGAGGCGAGAAAAAATGATATTCAAAAACCTTTCCGTCAAGCGGCTGTTTGGCTTGATTGTGGGCGGATTATTTCTTTCGATGGCTGTTATTACTCTGTATCTGTTCTTTATCACTAAACAGATGGCGGTATTGCTGACTGGTAGTGTATTGTTACTGTGCGCGTTGATCTGGTTTTTTCTGCTGATGCAGATATTCGGAAAACGATTGTCCGCATTTACTTCTGATTTGTGCCAAACTCTCGACCACATGATTGAGGGAACCGAACCTCCCATGCGCCCGGAGGACAGTGAAACCATGTTGGCCCGGATCAGTCATCGGCTGACCCGCCTCTATCAGATTATGCAGGAGAACCGGCGCAAGGTGGACGAAGAACGCCAAGAACTTCAATCCCTCATTTCAGATATTTCCCATCAGGTGAAAACGCCGGTTAGTAATTTGAAAATGGCTGCGGACACGCTACTTGAAAAGCCTGTGAGCGAAGCGGAACGTATCGACTTTATCCGGGGCATCTGCTCACAAACGGATAAGCTGGATTTTCTTTTTCAGGCACTTGTAAAAACCTCTCGTCTGGAAACGGGCGTGATCCAGTTGGAAAAGAAACCGGGCCGCCTTTTTGATACCGTGGCACAGGCCATGAGTGGGATCGTGTATGCAGCGGAGAAAAAGGAAATCGCCGTGTCCGTGGACTGCCCGGAGGATTTGACCGTTTCCCATGACAGCAAGTGGACATCCGAAGCCCTCTTTAACCTGCTGGACAATGCGGTGAAGTACACCCCGGCAGGCGGGAAAATCGCTGTGTCGGTGGTGCTGTGGGAAATGTATGTGGAGATCAAAGTGACCGACACCGGCAAGGGCATTTCCGAAAGCAATCAGGCTGCCATCTTCCGGCGCTTCTATCGTGAGGAAGAAGTACACGAACAGCAGGGCGTGGGCATTGGCCTGTATCTGGCCCGCGAGATCGTAACGCGGCAAGGCGGCTATATCAAAGTGGTTTCGGAGCCGGGCAAGGGTTCAGAATTTTCCATTATGCTGCCGACAAAATAGAATGCGGCGGACGGTCATTCTCGGCTGCCCGCCGTAAGTCTTTTCGCAACAGTGTGCCGATAAAGCTGCCAGTGGCAGTTTTTCGGCGGAAATGTCCGAGCGTTGTAACATTTCACCCCCGATTTTCAATGAAATTTTTTGGCCGCTGTAACATTTCGCGGACATTTGGGTTTTACAATAGCCTTATCAACAGGCAGAAAGCCTTGAAAGGAGTTTTGAGTATGAGAATTTTACAGACTATCGACCTGAAAAAGTATTACGGTACAGAGCCGAATATCACCCGCGCCCTTGACGGCGTGAACTTCTCTGTAAATGACGGCGAATTTGTGGCCGTTGTGGGAACCTCCGGCAGCGGCAAGTCCACCCTGCTTCACATGATGGGCGGGCTGGACACACCTACTTCCGGCAATGTGATTGTCCGGGACAAAGAACTGTCGAAAATGAACGACGAACAGCTTACCATCTTCCGCCGCCGCAACATCGGCTTTATCTTCCAGAACTATAACCTTGTTCC
>OCHA01001308.1_pt1 | contig 19923 bp, 14 predicted proteins | sample 1538591 | NCBI WGS metagenome assembly OCHA01 (sample SAMN04571710, study PRJEB22368) | human gut metagenome | biome: human gut; material: stool | host: Homo sapiens | place: Luxembourg | collected 2012-09-06 | reverse complement strand
CCACAGGATCAGGTTGCTTGTAAGAAGATACATACTCTCTCTGTCTGCAAAGCCATATGCACCTGCACCAAACATCACTCTGATATAATCTGCCGCCTGTCTGAACGATGAGCTGAAAAACAATACCCAGCCGATCACAACCAGAATAATACTGTAAATATGACAGACTACATCCGGAAGTCTGTCCAGTACCGGCGACAGGACATATTTTTCAATAATCAGGATCACCCCATAATAGAGTCCCCATGCCACGAAATTCCATGCGGCTCCATGCCACAATCCAGTCAGAAACCATACGATCAGAAGATTCCTGATATGTTTGATCTTCGAAACACGGTTTCCGCCCAGTGGAATATACACATAATCCCTGAACCAGCTGCTCAGCGAAATATGCCATCTGCGCCAGAACTCTGTAATACTCTTAGACACATATGGATAATTAAAGTTCATATTGAATTCAAATCCGAACATCTTACCAAGTCCGATCGCCATATCCGAATATCCACTGAAATCAAAATAAATCTGGAACATATATGCAAAAGCTCCAAGCCACGCCGTCATCACGGCTACATTACCTTTCGCAAGTCCGCTTACTTCTGTAAAAATCATCCCTGAAGTATTCGCCAGTAATACTTTCTTCGCAAGCCCCCGGATAAAATACATGCTTCCTTCTCCGAATTTTGTCCATGAGACTTCTCTGGACGCAAGCTGTTCATCTACATCTGCATATTGCACGATCGGTCCCGCAATAAGCTGCGGAAACATCGTTACATATAATGCAAAATTAGGAAGATTCGTCTGCACTTTTACATTTCCCCGATATACATCAATGATATAGGATAATATCTGGAATGTATAAAAGGATATTCCAATCGGAAGCGGCAGTGCATGATAAGAAATATGTACCGGAAGTATCCCGTTCAATGTGTCCAATACAAACCCTTCATACTTAAAAAATCCAAGTACTGCCAGATTAATGATAAGGTTAAAAACCAGGCTCCGCTTTGCAGCTCTCTTATCCTGCAGACTCCGCGCAATATCCAGTCCGCTGAAATAATTAAACAATATGGACAGTAACATCAGAAACAGATATACCGGTTCCCCCCATGCATAAAACACCAGACTCGCCAGCAATAAGATCACATTCCGGAATCTTACCGGCAACAGATAATATAAGATCATCACAGCCGGCAAAAATGTAAATAAAAAAACAATACTGCTAAATAACATCTCTCTAATTCCTTTTTATCAAATACTCTTCTTAAATGCCGCATCGATACGGTCTGCATCCTTTGAAACTGCCAGCAGCACATAACGTCCTCTGGTCTCAATAATTGCAGCATGTATCAGCTTTGTTTGTTCTACACCATAACCTTCAAAATTCTTTTCCTGTGTATTTACACGACTTTCCACTGCCTTTTCAACCGTCTCGATCTGACTTTCGTTTTTTACCTTTATTACGAGTATTTCATTCACACTCATAACGTCATCCGGAATATACAGACTGATTCCTTCATAATCATTGGCATTCAGACTGTAATATTTTTTCAGGTCCTGTGTTGTACCTTTTTTCATTCCTTCTAATTTTACGGCTTTTGTGATATTCTTTTCAATCGTGTCTACTGATACGGTATTGTCTCCCTCCCGGGTCACAAGAACTACTATATAAATAATCAGGAGGACTACCATCAGATATTTTAACAGATTAATCCTGTATAATTTTCCGTTTTTCATTATAATTCTGCAACCTCCGCCATATGGTTTACCCATTCTTTATAATAACCGGTTGACATATGGATTCCATCACCGGCATAATATTCCTGTTTCACCAGGTCTGTATTATCAATAAATGTTACTTTTTCTTTTTCACATAATTTTTTTAATTTCTGGTTGAACTTTGGAATTTCCGCATAGACGGAATTCTGATCAATTGCAGTCTGCGCTGCCGGAAGTATACTGTTGACATATATTTTCGTATCCGGCAGTGATTTTTTCAAATCCCTGATTAACGGCCTGTATGCTTTTATAAATCCATCTGCATCTCCATTCTGTGCTCCGACATCATTCATCCCATAAGAAAGGAATAATACGGATGGCTTCATCTCTTTTGCCCTGGCAATATGATCTGCCAGTTTTTCATTATCCCCCACCGACACGCCGGCTCCACGGTCTGCCTGTACATTTGCCTGATCCAGAACACCATATTCGTACAATCCCTGCGTGATAGAATCACCCATGACCAGACAATCTGTAAATTTTTCGCTTGCCGGCTGTTCCTCTGCATCCTGTTCTGCCTCACGTTCCTGTGCTTCTAACTCCTTAATCTTTTTATCTGCCTTAGACACATCCATCGCATCCATCGTCTTCAGGATCTCTGTGCCCTTCTTTGTATCCTTCTGCGGATTACTGAGCCTGAGTGCCACCGTAATCCCGCCAATCACCAGAATACCAACCGCAACAATTACTGCCGTCTGAAGTACCCTGTCTTTTTCACTTTTTATTTCTCTTTTCTGCTCCTCAGGATTCACTTCCTGAGTCTCTTCTTTTTCTTCATAAACTGAAGTTTTGTTCTCTATATCCACGAAATCTTCTCCTCTTTCGTTTCTCTGTTGATCCTAAATATGTATATCCAATTTATTTTACTGTTTTTCTTTTTGAATGTCAATTTATATCCTCTTTTCTGTCGTCTTTTGTGCTATAATGTTGAGTACATTTCCTTATACCTGAAAGGAAAAATGATCATATAGATTAACAGGAGGTTTTCCTTATGAATGTATACCAGTTATCAGCAAAAAATTGTATGTCGCACCTGCTCTTAAAAGACACTTTCGACAACTTTTCTTTCATAGAAGGCGAGATTACAACCTTCAACAAATTTACCATCAGCGGCTTTCTCCAGGAAGACTTCTTTGATGAAAAACTTGAAGAAACCTACTCCCGCTGGAATAAAAACCGCGACTTCTGCTTCCAGATCATCCGTGGCAAACGCACTCCATTGGGATTCAAGATTGTCCTTGCGCTCCCGGAAGATCAGATTCCGGACTTTCTGACTGCCCACGGTCTCACCGGATACCGCCCGGAAGAGATCCGGGGACTGTACCTTAACTTCCACTACGACGGACATCACTTACAATGTATCACAGGAACTTCTCTGAACACTTTCACCATGGACAAATCCATCGAAAGAGAATGGGATCAGGAAGTAAAAGCTATTTTAAAATCCAGGTCCATTGAAGGAGACTACTGATCTGCAGCTTCCAATATAAATAAAGCCGTGCCGCCATGGATTACCTTTCCACAGCCGCACGGCTCTTATTGTACATTCTACCAATCTTAACTTGAATCTTTACTTTGTAAGCAGCATCATGATCTCATTACTTCTCTGCACAAACGCAGTCATCTCTTCCGGACTGAGCGGCTTATGTGCCAGCATTGCCAGATCATATAACTGTTTGCAGATAATACTTGTGTTCTCACTGTCTTTATGTTCAACTACATACTGGACCAGCGGATGATTTGCATTTAGGATCAGTGTACTTGTTGTACCCATATCCATTCCGTTCATGCCATACATCTTCATCATTTCCTGCATACGACGGTTTTCTTCGGATAACGTCATCATAGAAGCAACATTTTCATCTTTCAGTTTCTCGATTTTAACATCCAGATTCTCGTTGCCAAGCTCTTTGCGGAAAATCTCTACCAGACTGTCAGATTTCTTCTGGAATGCTTCCTTCTCTTCTTCGGCAACTTCTTCCTTTGCACCTGCTGTTACATCGGCGTCGATTCTCTGGAACTTGATATTCTGATTACGCTGCTCTAACTGTGTGATGAACGGCGAATCAATGTTGTGTCCGAGGATTACCGCATCCATGCCCTGGTTCTTGAACATATTGATGTACTGGCTCTGCTGGATCTCGTCCGTCACATAATAAATAACTGTCTTATCCTCTTCTTTATTCTCAGTATTCTGATCATCTGCTTTATTTTCCTCTGTCTTGGCATTCTGATCTTCTACTGTTCCTCCATTCGCCTCGATGCAGTCTTTCAATGTCAGATACTTGTGATCCAGATTCTTGAACAGCACGGCATCTTTCATCTTGTCACAGAATTTTTCATCTTTCAGGCATCCGAACTTGATGAATGGACTGATATTATCCCAGTATTTCTCATAGTCTTCTCTCTTTGTCTTGCACATTCCGGAAAGCTTATCTGCAACCTTCTTAGAAATGTACTCAGAGATCTTATTCACAAATCCGTCATTCTGTAGCGCACTACGTGATACATTCAGCGGCAGATCCGGACAATCAATGACTCCCTTTAATACCATCAGATATTCCGGAATGACTTCTTTGATATTGTCCGCGATAAATACCTGGTTGTTATATAATTTAATTGTTCCTTCAATAGAATCATACTCTGTATTGATTCTTGGGAAGTACAGAATTCCTTTTAAGTTAAATGGATAATCCATGTTCAGGTGGATCCAGAACAGTGGTTCTTTGTAATCCATGAATACTTTGCGGTAGAAGTTCAGATAATCTTCATCACTGCATTCATTTGGATGTTTTGTCCACAGTGGATGGATATCACTTAATGAAACCGGACGTTTTTTACTTTTTCTTTGGCAGGTTCTGTCTCTACCATCTCTTTCTCGCCGTTTTCATTCTCTTTTTCTTCCATCTTGGCATCTTCGTGAATATGCTCGATCACTTCATCGTCATCTTTCAGATCAGCCTCATCGATCGTCTCATATTCCGGCTCTGCATTTGCCTTGGACAGGAATATCTCTACCGGCATGAAAGAACAGTATTTTTCCAGAACTTCTCTCATTCTGTATTCGTTGGCGAATTCAAGACTATCCTCATTTAGGTACAGTGTCATCGTAGATCCGACTTCCTGTTTGTCTCCATCTTCCATCTCATATTCTGTTCCACCATTGCTTACCCAGTGTACCGGCTTTGCGCCTTCTTTATAAGAAAGGGTATCGATATGCACTTCATCGGCTACCATGAATGCAGAATAGAATCCAAGACCGAAGTGTCCGATCATGTCATCCTCTGTTGTCTTGTCTTTATATTTTTCCAGGAATTGTGTTGCTCCTGAAAATGCGATCTGTGTAATGTATTCTTCCACTTCATCGGCTGTCATTCCAAGACCGTTATCTGTAAATTTCAGAGTTTTTTCTTCTGGATTGACCTCAACTTTGATCGCCGGTTTGTAATCATCCGGTAACTGGTATTCACCCATCATGTCCAGTTTCTTCAGTTTTGTGATCGCATCACATCCATTGGATACCAGCTCACGTGCGAAAATATCGTGATCGGAATATACCCATTTTTTAATAATTGGGAAAATGTTTTCACTACTGATTGACAAACTACCTTTCTTTGCTGCCATTATAAATCACTCCTATTTCTACTTTTTATATTTCTATCATATTCGTGACAAAAGATGCTGCTTCGTTTATCAGCATGCATCTTTTTGTTACATTTTTCATCTAACAGATATGATAATACTGCATATTTTAAAAGTCAATAGAAAATTAGCACTCTTTCAAAAAGAGTGCTAACAATTCTATGAAATTTATAAACCATTTATAAACTTCCATATTTTTCTGATATTTACTTTTCGTATTACATTCTTTACACGGTATTAATTTGATAACTATTCTATACTTTTCAGTGATTCTACCATGTCAATCTTTTTCAGTTTAAAATACATTATCCAGTTTACGAACAAAGAAAATCCTATCGTAAATAAAAAGCTGTAGATGTAACTCGGCAGATAAATACTCCGTCCGAACATCGCCGCATCCACTTCTACCGTCTGAATAACGAACAGATGCAGGATCTTACCGAATACGATTCCCACCACGGCTCCGATCAGTGTCAGCAGGATGTTTTCGCGGAATACATATTCTGCCACTTCCATATCATAGAAGCCAAGAACTTTCAATGTCGCAAGTTCTCTCTGGCGCTCTGTAATATTAATACTGTTCAGATTATAAAGCACTACAAATGCCAGCATACCTGCCGAAACGATCAGGACAATAATTACCAGGTTCAGGCTGGCCAGCATGTCATCCAGCTGGTCCTTGATATCACGAAGATAAGAGATCGTCAGCACCTGATCTTTTGCCAGGATCTTTTCGCCTGCCTTCTTCACCTGCTCATCTGAATATCCATTCTTTGCCCGGAACATGATGCAATTATATTCTGCCGTCTTTCCATATACTTTCTTATAATACTCCGGTGTGAAATATATGTAATGTCCCATGTAATTTTCACAGATGTGTGCTATCTTTACTGTGCCGCTCTTCTCCGTTCCCCTTTTTACCTTGATGGTATCTCCTTCTTTTACATTCAGAAGCTTCGCTGTCTTTTCACTGACAATTGCGCCATCATCGGTAAGTGTATAAGATTCTTTCGTCTTCCTGTCATGAAAGTCTACATATTTTCCGGCACATTCCGGATTACCAAGTACACATTGATACACACTGCGTTTTTTACTGCCTTTGTATGCCGTTACGTTCTGCATATCTGCGTCCATGTAAGTCTGAATATCCGAATCTTCTTTCAGATAATCTTTCAATTCTTCTTTCTCTGCCTTTGTCACATCATCTCTGTAAAAGATGTGACCATCATACAGTTGAATCTCATCGTACTGAATATCTGCGATCTCATATACAGAATCCTTCACCCCATATCCGACCAGCATCAGTGCCATACAGCCGCCAATTCCGAATATGGTCATAAAGAAACGTTTTTTATAACGCATCAGGTTGCGGATTGTTGACTTCCATGTGAAATTCATCCGTTTCCAGATAAATCCAATTCTTTCCAGGAACACTCTCCGTCCTTTTTTCGGTGCCGGCGGGCGCATCAGAACAGCCGGTTCTGCTGCCAGTTCTTTGTAGCAGGATGCCAGTGTTGCCCCCATCGTACATACAATTGATGCTGCTGATGCCATCACAGCATAACTCAGATGATAAGGTACATAGATCTTCGGAATATGCGGGTACATGATCTCATATGCATAGATAATGATATATGGAAGAATCTTTTCTCCCAGCAATACACCTAAAACACTTCCTCCTGCCGTTGCAAGAAGAGCATATCCAAGGTATTTGGAAGCAATGGAAAAATTGCCATATCCGAGTGCTTTCATCGTACCGATCTCGATTCGCTGTTCTTCCACCATACGTGTCATGCCAGTCAGACTGATCAGTGCCGCAACCAGGAAGAACATGACCGGGAATACTTTTCCGATCGCACGCATACGGTTTGCATTCTCTCCAAATCCATCATATTCTACCAGAGTACTTCTATTATATAGATACCATTTTGGATTCTTGATCTTCTTGATCTGTTCTTTTGCATCCGCAAGCTTTTTCTCACCTTTTGCAATTTCTTCTTCCGATGTCTTCTTTCCATCTTCATATTCTTTTCTGGCATCTGTAAGCTTTGCTTCATTTTCCGCAATTTCCGCCTCACCGTTTTGCAGTGTCTGTTCCTGTGCTTCCAGTTCCGCCTTGCCGGCATCTAACTGTTTCTGTCCGGATTCTATACTTGCAGCCGCACTGGCAAGCTGTGCTTCACTGGCATCCAGCTTTGCTTTTGCCTGATCAAGTTCTGCTTTCCCGCTTGTAAGCTTCTTCTTTGCTGCATCCAGCTCTGCCTTCTTTGCCTGATAGTCCTGTTCCTTCGCATCTAGTGTATTCTTTGTCTCCTGTGCCTGTAGTTCCATTGCCTGGATCTTCTGCAATAATTCCTGATCCTGTTCCGGCTGCTGTACCTCACCTGTCCCCTGATCCTGTCCTGGCTGCTGTTCCGTACTATCTTTGCCTGCTGCCTGTGCTTTTAATGCTTCAATTGTATTCAGAAGAATCTGATATCCTTCCCATCCTTTATCAAGTTCTGTTCTGTATGTTACTAATCCTTGTTCCCCTGTCTGGATCTGTGTCTGTGCTTCTGCACTCTGTGAATCATAAGCAGCCTTACCCTGCTCATACTGTTTTTTTCCCTGATTCAGCTGTTTCAGACCACTTTGATACGTTTTCTTCGCCTGATCCAGTTCCTTTTGTTTCGCATTGATCGTCTTCTTTGCATCTGCAATCTGTGACTTTCCGCCTGCGATTTTTTCTTTTGCCTGTGAAAGCTGTGTCTCTCCGTCCGTGATCTGCTTCTCGGCATCTGCAAGTTTTTGCTGGGATTCTGCTTTTCCATCATCCAGCTTCTTCTGTGCTTTTGCCAGTTTTTCTTCTGCTTTATCTGAAAGTTCTGCCTTGCGGATCTTTCCTCTTTCTTCTGTGATTACTTCTATCCGATTTTTAACTGTCTTTACTTTCTTTTTATACGCACTCGTATAGGCGGTCAGATCTTTCGCACCTTTCACCTGTACATACATTTCCGTATATACATCCAGATCAAAGGTCTTCTCCGGAACCACCACGAATCCATTAAGCGTACCCGTTCCGATGGTTGTACTTCCACGGCTCAGCGAAATATAACATGGTGAATTTCCTTTTCCTACCACTTTTAACTCATCTGTCTTCAAAGTATCTGTTACTTTATCATCTGTTCCGGACTTTAACTTAATCGTCTCGCCGATCTTATAATGCATCTGGTCATCCACCAGACATTCTCCAACTTTTTCCGGCATACGTCCTTCGCTGACCGTAACCTTATTCATATCTTTCATTGCAGACATGACATGAAGTACATACTGCTTTTTATTCTTTATATTCAGGAAATCTGCACTGTAGGCTCCCTCTGCCTTTCCGACTCCTTTTACGTTCCCGGCTGCCTTCACATCATCTTCTGTAATTCCAAGCGTACTGGCCGCCTTGATATCCATCAGTTCTGACTCGTCAAAATACGCATCTCCCGTAATCCGCATCGATGGTTCCGATGCACGGATCCCGGAAAAGAATGCGACTCCCAGCGCAACAATAAACAGGATAGAAATAAAACGTCCGAAACTACGGCGGATCTCCATGTAAAAATTCTTACGTGTTATCTTTTTTGCCATCTGCCGTCCCCACCTTTTACCATTCTATGGTCTCCACCGGAACCGGATCCGGATTCTGTATGATCTTATCCACCCGTCCGTTCTTGATCTTGATCACACGATCTGCCATCGGCGCGATCGCAGAGTTATGCGTGATCAGGATGACTGTCATTCCACTGTTCCTGCAGGTATCCTGTAATAATTTTAAAATGGATTTTCCTGTATTGTAATCCAGTGCACCGGTTGGTTCATCACAGAGTAACAACTTCGGATTCTTCGCAAGTGCTCTTGCGATCGATACTCTCTGCTGTTCGCCTCCCGATAACTGCGCCGGAAAGTTATCCAGTCTTTCTCCAAGTCCGACCTCTTCCAGAACTTCCTGTGCATCCATCGGATTCTTGCAAATCTGAAGTGCCAGTTCCACATTCTCCAATGCTGTCAGGTTCGGGATCAAATTATAGAACTGAAAGACGAATCCGATATCATCTCTTCTGTATGCCGTCAGCTGTTTCGTTGAATACGTTGCAATATCCTGACCGTCAACCAGAACCTGCCCCGACGTAGCAGTATCCATCCCCCCAAGAATATTCAATACCGTCGTCTTTCCGGCACCACTCGGTCCGACTACAACTGCAAATTCCCCTTTCTTAATCTCAAAGTCGATCCCCGCCGCTGCCATGATCTCAACTTCACCCATCTGGTATATCTTCTTCACATCTTTCAAGGTCACAAATTCACTCATACCTGTTTCCTCCGTGTCATGTATAATCATAATCGTACATTAATTATACCATCTTTTCTGCAAGAACCACAGGGAGATTTTTTCTATTTAACTGATTAATAGGACACTTCTTGTTCAGGTTCCATGAGGAAGAAACACTAAGAGCGTGAAAATTTACTAAGAACAAACTCAAATTACGAGAACTCACCCCGTTCGGGGTTCAGCAACTCGTAATTTGAGTTTAACGTAAATTTTTACGCTCTAAGTATTTCTAACCTTTATTTCGATCCGGGTATCCAGTCTGATGAACTAAATACCAAACTATTTCAACATCTCCCGCAGTTTCTCATTCACCATTCCAGGATTTGCCTTTCCTTTCATGGCCTTCATAGTCTGTCCGACCAGCGCGCCGAGTGCTTTTTCTTTGCCGCCTTTATAATCTGCGATCGCTTTTGGATTCTTTGCAATGACTTCTTTTAACACTTCTTCCAGTGCACCTTCGTCATTGACAGTCTTCAATCCGTGTTCTTCTACATAACTTTCCGGATCTACATCCTTTTCAAATACCTGCTCGAATACTTCTTTAGCAACGGAACTGTTGATGGTTCCAGCTTCTGTAAGTCCGATCAGTTTGGCGAGATTTTCCGGTGAAAAGCTGATGTCTTCCGGCTCCATGCCGTGTTCTTTTAACAGACGCATGGTTTCTACCATCAGCCAGTTGGATACTTTCTTCGGTTTTCCACAAATTGCTGTCGTCTCTTCAAAGATATCCGCCATATGTTTGGACTCTGTGAGGATTTCTGCATCATACTGTGGAATATCGAATTCTTTCTTATAACGTTCCAGTTTTTCATCACGGAATTCCGGCTGTTTTGCCTTGATTTTTTCGATCCACTCATCGTCAATCACAATCGGTACAAGATCTGGTTCCGGGAAATAACGATAATCCTGTGCATCTTCTTTGGAACGCATTGCGTGAGATGACTCTTTGTTATCATCCCATCTTCTGGTCTCCTGGATAACAGCTTTTCCTTCTTCGATGAGTTCGATCTGACGCTCTCTTTCTCCTTCAATGGCTCTTGCGATTGCCTTGAATGAGTTCAGGTTCTTCATCTCTGTTCTGGTTCCGAATTCCTGTGTGCCGACTTCTCTTACTGATAGGTTCACGTCCGCTCTCATCGAACCTTCCTGAAGCTTGCAGTCTGATGCTCCAAGATACTGGATGATCGTTCTTAATTTTTCCAGATAAGCGATAACTTCTTCTGATGAACGCATATCCGGCTCGGATACGATCTCTACAAGCGGCACACCACTTCGATTAAAATCTACCAGAGATGTGTCATCCCATTCATCATGTACCAGCTTTCCGGCATCTTCCTCCATATGCATCTCATGGATGCGGACTTTCTTCTTTGTATCTCCTACTGTAATTTCCACATAACCATTTCTTGCGATTGGCTGATAAAGCTGTGAGATCTGGTAGTTCTGCGGGTTGTCCGGATAGAAATAGTTCTTACGGTCGAATTTGCACACTCTTGTAATATCGCAGTGTGTTGCAAGGCCGATTCCCATCGCATATTCTACGACCTGTTTATTCAATACCGGAAGTGATCCCGGCATACCGGTACAAACCGGGCATGTGTGTGTATTTGGTGCTCCTCCGAATGCGGTGCTGCATCCGCAGAAAATTTTTGTCTTTGTTGCAAGTTCTACATGGACCTCAAGTCCAATGACTGTCTCGTACTGTTTTGCCATGTTCCGATCTCCCCCTTTGCAAGTTCTGGTGCTTCATATGCTTTCGTCTGTTCAAATGTATATGCGGTCTGAATGATTTTGTTTTCTTCGAAACAATTTCCAATCAGCTGCATACCTACCGGAAGTCCTTTGGAATCTTTTCCTACCGGAATTGTAATTCCCGGAAGACCTGCCAGGTTGACAGAAATTGTGTAAATATCGCCCAGATACATTTTAATTGGATCACTTAAGCTCTTTCCAAGTTCCGGTGCTGTCGTCGGAGCCGCCGGAGCCACGATCACATCATATTTTTCAAATGCTTTATCAAATGCTTTCTTAATTAATGCTTTTGTTTTCAGTGCTTTCAGATAGTATGCATCATAATATCCCGAACTCAGGACGAATGAACCAAGCATGATTCTACGTTTTACTTCCGGTCCGAAACCTTCGGAACGAGATTTCTTATACATGTTGTGAAGGCCTTCGTATTCCTCTGTACGATAACCATATTTCACACCATCAAAACGTGCAAGGTTGGAGCTTGCTTCTGCAGATGCAATGACATAATATGCAGGAATCGCATATTTTACAAGGCTTAAGTCAAATTCTTCTACAACCGCACCTTTTTCTTCCAGTACTTTCACTGCCTGTAAAATATTTTCTTTCACCTCGGCGTCCAGACCATCTCCGAAATAGTCTTTTGGAATACCGATTCTCATGCCTTTTACATCGTCTACCAGTGCCGATGTAAAGTCATAGCTTTCGCGTTTGATCGATGTACTGTCTTTTGGATCATAGGATGCAATTGTCTCTAAGATCGTTGCACAGTCTGTCACATCTTTGGCAACCGGTCCGATCTGGTCCAGTGAAGAACCATAAGCAATCAGTCCGTAACGGGATACCGTTCCGTATGTCGGCTTTATTCCGACTACACCACAGAACGAACTTGGCTGGCGGATAGATCCACCTGTATCAGATCCAAGTGCATATGGTGCCTCTTCTGCCGCAACTGCTGCACAGCTTCCTCCTGACGATCCTCCCGGAACGTGCTCTAAATTCCACGGGTTCTTTGTCGGTCCGAAATAAGAAGTCTCTGTCGTACTTCCCATGGCAAATTCATCCATGTTCGTCTTTCCTAAGATAACCGCTCCTGCTGCTTCCAGATTCTTGACTGCCTCCGCGGTAAACATCGGCTGGAAGTTGCCGAGAATCTTCGAACTGCAGGTTGTCAGCATTCCTTTCGTACACATGTTATCTTTGATTGCCACCGGCACACCTGCAAGCGGTCCTGTCAGTGTTCCGTCATCAATTAATTTCTGCACTTCTTCTGCGCGTTTTAATGCACCCTCTTTATCAAGTGTCACAAAACTGTTCACATCTTTTTCTACTTTTTCAATCTGTGCAAGGGAGGCTTCTACGGCTTCCACAACAGATATTTCTTTTGCTTTGATCTTCTTTCCAAGCTCTACTGCTGTAAGACTTGTAATATCCATAACCGTTTTCCTCCTATCCGATCGTCTTTGGTACTTTGAAGCTCTGATCTTTTTCCAACGGTGCATTCGCCAGTGTATCCGCACTGCCATCTCCGTTCGTTACAACATCTTCACGGAATACATTTTTCACCGGAAATACATGCGACATTGGTTCAATTCCGTCTGTATCCAGTTCATTTAAAGTATCTATATAATCTAACATTTTTTCCATATCTGCTTTGGCATCTTCCTTTTCCTGACCGGATAATTCCAGCTTTGCAAGAATACCAACGTATTCAATGGTCTCATCTGATATTTTATTTGCCATCTTCCTGCTCCTTCTTTCCTGATCTTTCTCTATCTTCTTACATACGATCTCTCTTCGCTATGCAATTGGTAAACTTATCTGTTATAAAAGCTATAATAATCTGTTGATGCAATCGTTTCTGCCGGTGTAAGTTTTATCTTTAAATCTTCTGACACTTCCACCACCGCATTTTCTGGAATCACTAAATAATGGAATGTCTCTCCGTCTATTCCATCTTCCGACAGATACTGACTCCAGGAATTCATCTCTTCCTGTTCTTCAGAATAAATGGTTATCTTCACGTCCCCATCCCCTGATATACGATCCAGATCATAAATTCCCGGTTCAAAATCCTTTCCGGCAGTCAGGACTTTCTGTCCTTTGATTTCTACCGGTTCTGCGAGTGGGTTGCTCTGCCCGGCTGTTTCCGGTGTATCTATATCCTGTGCATTGTCCGTGTGCAATTTTTCCGTTGTCTTACATCTTAATGTCAGCACTGCACCTTTATAGAGGCGGACATCTTCAATCTTGTCTTTCTTCCCCTCCGTATATTCATACAGATAGATACTGTTCTCCGGATCATCGATCTGCACGGTGTCATAATCATCTTTCGGTGTCACTGTATAGATTCCCTCCGGAATCTCCACACCTACTACATAATTACCGGAAGAAAGCTCGTAGTCTGCACTTTCTCCCTCTGCCGGGATTTCCCGTGTGACATACTGATAATGATCGTAGTCTGACTCATCCGTATCATTTGCAGTCTGACTTTCTGTATCCTGAAATACACCTTGAACTGCATCTTCAATTGCATATTTTATATCGTACTTATATTCATCATAGAGATTACCCAATACTGCAATCACGATAATTACCAGAACCACTATTTTCAATGGTCTTCTCCGGGTCGTCTGTTCGTTCCTTTGTTCAAAAGCAACCGTTCTTTTTCTTGATGTCTCTTTTCCGGAGTTTCCGTAATCTCTTTTTTCGTAATTTTGTTTTCTGTAATCTCTTTTTTTATAATCTGTTTCTCTGTGATTTATTTTCCCGTGATCTGCTTTTCTGTCCGGTCTGTGTTTTTCTTTCTCCTCATGCACATGTGTCAGCGGCATTCCGTCACAGTCACTCTGATTGATCCGGTAATTCTTATCCGACTTGTTGTTATCAAGTCCACATTCCGTACAGATTCCACTACTATTTAATTTCCCTCCACATAAACTACATCTTTTTCCAAACATATGATTGCCCTCTCAAAACATGTTATCGCTGGTATCATATCTATTATACCTTAGTCCCCGCTAAGGTTCCAGTCTGCTTAAATCTCTTGGGAATAATGTAGTCTCTCTTACGTTATCTTCTCCTAATAACTGCATCGTCAGACGTTCCAGTCCAATTCCAAGTCCTCCGTGTGGCGGCATTCCATGCTTGAATGTCGCAAGATACTGTTCCATTCCTTCTTCTGTCATTCCTCTTGCGGCAATCTTATCTATCAGCATCTTGTAATCATGAATACGCTGTCCCCCGGTCGTAATCTCAAGACCTCTGAACAGAAGGTCAAAGCTTAATGTATATCTTGGATCTTCTGGATCATCCATTGCATAGAACGGACGTTTCTTAGAAGGATAATGTGTGACAAATACAAAGTCACTTCCCCACTCTTCTTTCGCATAACGTCCGATCAGTACTTCTTCCTCTGGCTCAAGGTCGAATGGGTTTCTCATCTTATGGTTGTATTTCTCTGCAACGATTTCTTTAATGTCTGCAAATTTTACTGCCGGAATCTGACTTACGTCAGGAAGTTCCACACCCAGCACTTTTAACTCTCTTGCATAATCCTTTTTCAGCAGTTCCATTGCATACTGAAGGAATCCTGTTTCCATCGCCATAATGTCTTCAAATCCGTCAATATATCCCATCTCAAAATCAAGACTGGTATATTCGTTCAGATGACGCTTGGTGTTATGCTTTTCTGCCCTGAATACCGGTGCTGTCTCGAATACTCTGTCGAATACACCGACCATCATCTGTTTATAGAACTGTGGGCTCTGTGCCAGCACTGCCGGTCTGTGGAAATATTCCAGTTTGAAAATGTTGGCTCCACCCTCAGCTCCTTTGGCTCCGATCTTCGGTGTATGGATCTCTGTAAATTCCTGACTGTACAGGAAATCTCTGAATGCTCTTGTAAGTCCTTCCTGAATTCTGAATTTGGCACGCTCCCGGATATTTCTAAGGGAAATGGAACGATAGTTCAGTTTTGCTTCCAGAGATGTGTTCAACTTCCATTTGGAAATTGCAAGCGGCATCATCTCATCTTCCGGCTCACTTAAGATCTTTACGCTTTCCATACGGATTTCAATTCCATTTGGTGCTTTTTCATTCTCTTCTAAGACGCCTTCTACTTCGACTGTTGCTGCTTCTTTGATGTCTTTCAGTTCGAAATCAGCACTGCCTTCTTCATAGACACACTGAAGCAGACCTTCTCTTTTTCTTAAGATCACAAATGCAACGGTTCCCATGTCACGGATCGTATGCACTGCTCCGTTGACTTTTACCTTTGCTCCTGCTTCTGTCTGTTCCAGTAATTCACTGATTTCTTTTGTCTCTTTTGGCTTTACACCTGTTAAATACTCCATGTTCTTATCCTCCTTTTCTTCCCGGGACGAATAACTACTTTTCATGTTCTATGCTCTCTTTTACCCCTGAAAACATAAAAAACCGTCCTGGAATACATACTTGTATCCCGGGACGGATATCATCTTCGCTATCCGCGGTACCACCCGCATTGAATCTCAAAGCCGTATAGTGCTTTCTAAGATTCCTCTTTTCGTGCGTAACGTGCAGTCTACGTACCAGCCTACTATTATTATATCTGCTCTGCAATATTTTTTTGTTCAACCGGTCTGCTCCAGAGTGTTCCCTATTGTCCTCATTCCCCAAGCAGTGCTCTCAGTCGGTGACACCACATTCCTGTCAGGTTCCAGAGTCCAGAGTCTCTTTCATCGCTTTACTATACTAAAATTTGTTTTAAATGTTAGCACATGTTTTTCCAGATTGCAAGAGGGTATTTTGAATTTTATGAAAAATGTCTTCCTTGTTTTTCATTTATGGTCGCTTATGGTATTATTTAGTGAACAATTCTAAAATCCGGAACTCCTCTGCCTCTTTCCCTATCTGACACAACAGACAGCTCATTCCCGCATCCGTGATCTTACCATCCAGTGTCATAGTTATTTTCTGAATTCCATTTTCTGTCATCAGATTCATAGCATCAATCTGGATTCCATTTAACTTCGTCATGTTCACGAACAGGTTCAGATCACTTGTCTCTTTTGGGCAGGTAAATCCAATCTTTACCTGTGTATGTTCAGTCTCAGCTGTCAGTCCTGCTGCCGCCAGAGCTACCGTCATAACTTTTTTCTGCATCTCTGGTAATAATTCATATTCATATTTTCTGCAAAGGCTCATTAAATGTCTCAGAAATGTTTTATATTCTTCCTGAATCTCCGGATCTACATCCATGGCTCTTTTTCCAATGATTTCAAGTTCTCTTTCGAGAACATATACATCTCCTCCGTTCTGTCCTTTTACTTCTGCAACATGTTTTCCACATTTCATTCTTCTTAAAAACAGCGGCTTCATATTTGTATCTATTTCATCAATTTCATTTCTTACTTCTTCTAATGTCATCTTAGTTTCCTCGTAAAATTTTATACTATATTATATTTTTCAAATAGCTGCTGACAATATGATTTCTCTTCTGTCGCACGTTTCAACTCATCATATTGTTTATCTGAAAGCAACTTTTGTGTAAGCTTCATAAAACGATCATATTCTTTCATTCCTTCTTTTATTCCTTCATCACGGATCTGTCGTTCTCTTTCCTCTGCTTTCATAAACTCTGCCTCCATTTCAGCACTATCCTTTATTATCTGTACATTAGCATGAAGCTTCTGAAGACGTTTATCGCATACTTTTTCTAAGTCTACTGAACTACTATCTGATACATAATGTAAAAAATCAATCAATGAAGAGTCTACATTCCTCTCTATCTTTCCTTTCGTGTTAAGAATGCATTTTGTACATTCATCTCCCATTATTAAATCCGGTAATTCTTTACATCTATTATCAAATGTATATCTGTACAATCCTCTCCCATACAGATCAAAATCACAGATTACGATAATAAACACTGGTTTCAAATTATCAAATCCACGTTCTCCGCTTTTTAACATCGGTGCATCATTTAGTGCCTGATAAAACCTTGTTCTTTTCGGAATATTTCCTTCATTCCGTTTCTGCATTTCAACATCAAATAACTCTCCGGATATCGATTCAGCAATAAAATCCATCCGAATGCCTCTTTTTCCAGGAATATTATGAATTACTTTCTGATTTTCTTTCCACCTTAAAGCTTTTAATTCTATTCCAAGCGATAGCTCAATAATGTATTTACAGTTTTCCAGATTTTCAGTTGTAATATCAAACAGAAAATCATCTGTAAGATTTAAATCCTTAAGCGTCCGTCCGTTCTTTGCCGTCTCATCCATTTTCGTACTGTGCTCATATCCATTCATATTCATCGGCACATCCTCCTTTGTATGTACAGAGAAGAAATACCGTTTTACATTACTTTTGCAATCCGTTCTACAATTTCTCTCTGCCTGTATAAAATCTCTCTGGGTTACAAGCATTGAAAATTCATAGAATGCGAAATGCATAAGTTCTTGATAGGGCGTATATGCCAATGAAAATATAGAATTATAATGCTTAACTCGATTGTATCACATAGTATATAAATTGTCGAGTAAAAAAATATATTTGCTTGCAGATTCCACCACACAAGTTATAATAAATATGAGAGAATCAATTTTGGGGGTTATTATGATTAAAGCTTTATTCAAACACATTTACAAATACTATAAAGATACTTTTATCCTGGCTATTGCCGGAGTAGTCATCGGTGTTCTCGTTGGAATCATCGATGCCGGATTCGGACTGGGACTTAATGCCTGTACCGCTATCCGGACGAAATACTTCTGGTATCTGATCTGGTTCCTGCCTCTTGGCGGAGTGTTCGTCTGGTTCATCTATCACCAGTTTGGCAAATCTGTCGCAAACGGCATGAAGATGGTATTCCATGTAGGACTTGGTAAGAACAGTAAGCTTCCGATCCGCATGGTGCCGCTTGCCGTAATCGGAACCTGGACAACACATCTGTTCGGTGGAAGTGCAGGACGAGAAGGTGTTGCTGTTCAAATTGGTGCGGCTGTTTCCAACAACGTTGGGCGTCTGGTCGATAAGACTATTGATATTGAAAACAGCCGGAAGATGTTCCTGATCACCGGTATGGCTGCCGGATTTTCCGGACTTTTCTGTACTCCGCTTGCTGCAATCTTTTTTGCACTGGAGGTATTGGTTGCCGGAAAGCTGGAATATCATGCTTTGATCCCAGCAACAGTAGCTTCCATCAGTGCAGCATTTACATCACGGGCGCTCGGACTTCGGAAATTTCATATTAATATACTGGAAACCCTGAACTATCATCCTTCTACGTACAACGCCGTTTTTCTTTTAAAACTGGCAGCGATGGGACTGTGCTTCGGTATCGTTGGTTCTTTATTTGCACTGATTCTCCGGTATCTGCGCTTGAAATTCGCTTTCCGTTTTTCTTCGCCTGTAAAAAAGGTTCTGATCATGGGATCTGTTATCGCAGTTTTCATGATGATCTTTCATCAGGGAAGATATTCCGGAACAGGCTCTAACCTGGTTGCTCTGTGCTTTGACGGTATTACAGACGATATATATGCTTATGACTGGATTCTTAAGATGGCTCTTACGATTCTGACACTTTCTTCCGGATTCATCGGCGGTGAAGTTGCACCTCTGTTTTCCATCGGTTCCTGCTTAGGATATGTCCTGGGACCGGTATTTGGATTTGATCCGATGTTCGGTGCTGCGCTTGGATTCGCCTCTGTGTTCTGTAGTGGATCCAATACACTGCTTGCTGCGATTCTGGTCGGTGTGGAAAGCTTTGGATATTCAATGCTACCTTTCTTCTCTGTGGTATGCTTTGTGTCCTTTATCTTTAACTTTAACAATTCAATTTTTACGGCACAGCGGATTGCATTTACCCGCCCGACAAGACGACAGCGATTAAAAGAAAGACTTTCTGAGAAAAAGAATATTAATAATTAACTGCATACTCTGGTATAAAAAATAAGTGTACAATCCTTTCTTTCAAAAGGACTGTACACTTATTTTTAAATTAAAAAACTCCTATGCCATAATCGGCTTCACTGCCTCAGCAAGTTTGTCCTTCTCAGCCTGTGCCTCAGCAAGATCTTTACCAAGTGTTGTGTAGTAAATCTTGATCTTAGGCTCTGTTCCTGAAGGACGTACGATAACGGTCTCGTTATTCTCCAGTTTATAAACTAATACATTTGCTGCCGGAAGTCCGGTCTCTTCTGTCTTCGTATAATCTGTTACTTCTGTTACCTTGTATCCAGCGATCTCTGCCGGTGCATTCTCACGCAGGTTCTGCATGATTCCGGCCATCTTGTCCATTCCGCTCAGTCCAGGGAATTCGAAGCTGTCGATCTTGTTGAGGTAACGTCCGTACTCTGCATAGATCTCTTCCAGTCTCTGTTTCAGAGAGCTTCCGATGCTTCTGTAGTAAG
>OCHA01001296.1_pt1 | contig 20081 bp, 16 predicted proteins | sample 1538591 | NCBI WGS metagenome assembly OCHA01 (sample SAMN04571710, study PRJEB22368) | human gut metagenome | biome: human gut; material: stool | host: Homo sapiens | place: Luxembourg | collected 2012-09-06 | reverse complement strand
TTAATTTCTCACCCTTTATAGTCCTAACTATCATATAACGGACATGATTCATAAGCCGGTTGTAAGCAAGCGACATTATATCTATCTTTTTGTCTATTGCTCTCTCTACAATATCCACGCACTGCCTGACTGCCCTTGCAGTCTGCATCGCATCCGAAACTTTCTCGTTATCTATTGCTGAATGAACATGAAGTGCTATATATCCCACCTCATCATCATCTATAAGAATACCAAACTTCTCCTGAATTACCGGTATGACACATAATGCAGCTTTGTATTCCATGTGAAACAAAAGCCTTATATCTTCTGTCAGCGGATTGCTTATTCTCTCGCCGTTTTCCATTCGCTTTACCGCATAGAAAATATGGTCTGCAAGGGAAAACAGGATATTTCTGTCAATGTCACCAAACATTTTTTCAGCCTCTTTAAGCACTATATCCGCTGTTTCAAGATACTCAGGTGTAACTTCGTCAACTATATCCTTTGCATCACCTCTCTCACCACATTTCTGAAGTGAGTACACACGGCTGTCCTCTTTAAGCTCTGCTGCTGCACCGGGTTTTTTCCCGAAACCGATTCCTTTTCCCATCAAAAGATATTTCTCTTCTTTATCTAAAAGATTTTCTTTTCCCGACAACTTTTCACAATCATCCAAAGCTGCAATCACTGTATTGTGATTTAATACTCTCACAACTTTATACATACCTTTTTCATCCTCTCCACGATGTAATCCTTAATGACCATCAGCCCAAGATGCCAAAACTAACGGACATCTTGAGCCTGATAATAAAACTGATATTTTATTCTACTTAAATAACAAAAGGGCAAAACCAGCGTTTTGCCCTCCAAGAATTGCTTTGCAATTCTCGTTGGCATTACACTACGCTACGAACATTTTCCTATCCAAGAAACAAAGAGTCGCTTGCGACTCTTTCGCGCTTGAGCGGAATGCGTAGCATTTATTTCTTTTCCGCGAAATGCGCATCCTCACGGAGTGTTTTTTATGTTATAGGAAACGAGAAGTTTCCTATAATATAATAACAATTTTACCACCAAAAATCTACTCATAAATATCTATGGCAAAAAGTTCATCTCCTGCCTTTATATCTCCCGTTTTTAAAAGGCGTACTTTCTGATTGTCTTCAAGTTCAGTACATAAAACCGGTGAAACAAGTGATGGTGCATTTTCTTTTAAGTAGTCAATATCTATCTTCATAAGCGGCTCTCCCTTTTTAACCTTCTGACCGCTTTCGACAAACACTTCAAAGCCTTTTCCATCAAGTTTTACCGTATCTATACCTATATGAAGCAGGAGACTAAGTCCTGAATCCGTCATAAATCCGATAGCATGTTTTGTATCAAATACAAATACTACCTCTCCATCCTCAGGTGCTTTTATAATGGCATCCTCAGGTGTAACAACAGCTCCGTCTCCCATCATCTTACCTGCAAATCCTTCGTCAGGTGCAGTAGATAAATCTGCCGCCGTTCCAGTTATAGGACTTGACACAACAACTGTCTTTACAACTTTTTTTTCATTGTCGGCATTTGGCTCATTTTCCTGTTTATCTTCAATCTTTTTATTAATCTCTCCTGATAAATCTTCACTGCTTTCAGTATATTCCATATCAGGTGCAGTTTCAAGATAATCTTCAAGATTTGATTTAATAACAGTTACATGAGGTCCGTAGATAACCTGTACTCCGTTACCTTTATGGATAACACCGCTCGCTCCCGTAGCTTTAAGTGCCGCATCATTTACAAGGTCAGGATTTATTACAGTACAGCGCAGTCTTGTCGCACAGCAGTCAACCGTATCTATATTTTTCTTTCCGCCAAGTCCTCTTGTTATATCCCTGCTAAGTTCATCCTCTACCGCTACACCGTCGGCATTATTCACTTTTGCCTTTCTTGCGTTCACATCGGCTTTTGTATAAAGTTTAACCTCCCCTGCATCATCTTCCCTGCCCGGAGTTTTAAGGTTAAATTTTTTGATAAGGAATGAAAATATAACATAATACAATATAAAATAAATTATACCGACTGGAATTATCCTAAACCAGCTTGTCTTATCATTTCCCTGAAGTATTCCGAAAAGGAAAAGGTCAAGAAGTCCACCTGAGAAAGTAAGACCTACTGCTATATTTAAGATGTGTGCTATCATATAAGCTGCACCTGCAAGTACAACCTGAACACCGAATAATATCGGTGCTACAAAGAGGAATGAAAACTCAATAGGCTCTGTGATACCTGTAAGCATACAAGTAAGTGCTGCCGAGAACAAAAGTCCCCCTGCCTGTTTCTTCTTTTCAGGCTTTGCAGTACGATACATGGCAAGTGCTGCACCCGGCAGACCAAATATCATAAAGATAAACTCACCTGAGAAATATCGTGTCGCATCAGTACTAAAATGTGTAATATGTGCAGAATCAGCAAGCTGTGCAAAGAAAATATTTTGTCCACCCTGAACAAGATTTCCTGCAACATTCATAGTTCCACCGACCGCCGTCTGCCAGAAAGGCATATAAAATACATGATGAAGTCCAAATGGAATAAGAGCTCTCTTAATTATACCAAAAGCAAGTGTTCCAAGATAACCACTGCCAGTAACAAGACCGCCAAGTGCATAAATACCGTTCTGGACTACAGGCCATACAAAATACATTAAAATTCCTACAAACATATAAACGATAGTTGAAATAATAGGAACAAATCTTGAACCCGCAAAAAATGACAATGCATTAGGAAGCTGTATCTTGTGAAAACGGTTGTGAAGTGCCGCAACACCAAGACCTACTATGATACCGCCAAAAACACCCATCTGCAAAGTATTTATACCACAGACAGAAGCTATCGTTCCCTCAAGCACATCTTTTGATATGCTTCCATCAGAAAGAATTTTTCCGTTTATCTCAAGCATACTGCTGATGGATATGTTCATAACAAAATATGCGATAACTGCAGACAAAGCAGAAACTTCTTTTTCCTTCTTTGCCATTCCAATAGCAACACCGACTGCAAACAACAACGGCAGATTGTCAAAAACAGCACTTCCGACCTTGTTCATAATCACAAGCAGTGCGTGCAAGATAGTACCATCTCCGAGAATTTTTCCAAGATTATACATCTCAATAGTTGTCTCATTCGTAAACGAACTTCCAAGTCCGAGTAAAAGCCCTGCTACAGGCAAGATTGCGATTGGAAGCATGAAACTTCTTCCAATTCTCTGTAAGACTTCAAAAATTTTGTCTTTCATAATAATCTCCATTTCTGCACACATTTTTTGCATAATGTGAAATATAATATATTTCACATATAAGATTTGCGTCAAGTGTGCACAGACACAAATCTTGTGTATGAAAAATCGGATTTTTCATACTATCCTCACTTTCTGTGATATTTACATGGAAGCGTTCTTCATAAAATGCTCTTACAATATAATAATGATGTTGGGGTCAAAAGGTATTTTGACCCTAACTGATGCTCCGGATTGCTTCATTGCTACGCAATTTCTTTATAAACACAAAAAAAGAGACACTAACTCCACATAAATATACTATTTGCAATTTATGTATAGTTAATGCCTCGATTTTTTAAATCAAGTAACATACTATTTATTATTTTTATATCACTTTTCGGAATTAATGTCAATTACTTTTTTGCAATTAATATATATTTATAAGCCTGTTCCTCGTCTATGGCAAATTGTTTTATCAACTGCTCCGCAATCTGCTCATCTGAATAATCCAACCCTGCCAATATCTTAATAGTTCCACTAATTCCCTGTTCTATGCCACGCTCCAAGCCACGCTCCAAGCCCTGTTCAAATTTTTCCTGATAACTCATCTGTAAAGTCATATAATCCAACCTCCATTTCTCGTTATCTCTTACTTTTTTGACTGCCTGCTCCAATTCTTCCGTAAACTCATCTGATGGTGCTTCTCCGTCTATATAATTTAATAACTTTTTCATTTCAGGACTTACATCATCAAGTGTCCCTTTTGTATTTAATATTATCTTTGTAGTATCATCACCAAGCGGTAATTCCAAATCCTCAATACAACGATTTTCAAATGTATATACATGACGGCCTAATCCGAACAAATCAAATGTGCATATAAATATAACAAAACTCTTTTTTAGATTTTTATAGTTTTCGCCTTTTTCCAGTATATTTAAATCTATCATCCCCTGATAATAACGCATCCTCTTCGGCAGATTATCTTTTAACTTTAATTCCTCAAATCCTTTTATCATACATCCCCATTAAAAACCTTATTTTGCATATATAGTTTCCACATATCTGTTACAAAAATTTCTATAATACATCATATACTACAATATTTTATATACTGTTTATATATATTATATAATGTGCAGCAAAATTCTTCAATAATATTTTCACAATCACAACCACCGGCTTAGCCGGTGGTTTGCTTTGCGGCCTATAAGGCCTCTTTGCCGGCGTCTGAGTCTAAAGACTCGCCGAAAGGTCTGCCCACCGCAACATCAGTTACTTACTTAAGCCCCCTGGGCTTATTATTAATTGTTTTTCTTTACCGGCTCACCCGTGAACTGGTCAACATACTCTTTGATTGTCATCTGGTCATATTCCAAATCTTCTTGTAATTGATTTCGAATATATTCTTCTATTTTCTTTGCATTTTTTCCTGCTGTATCAACATAATATCCTCTACACCAGAAATGTCTATTTCCATATTTATATTTTAAATTTGCATGTCTCTCAAATATCATCAATGTACTTTTTCCCTTTAGATATCCCATAAAATATGAAACACTCATTTTAGGTGGAATTTCAACAAGCAAATGAATATGATCCGGACATACTTCTCCTTCTATAATATTTACACCTTTTCTTTTACAAAGCATTATAATAATATTGCGAATATCTTCTCTTAACTTTCCATACGCTACCTTTCTTCTATACTTTGGTGCAAAAACTATATGATACTTACAATTCCATGTAGTATGTGATAAACTGTTATTGTTGTTCATACGGACAACCTCCTTTGTTTTTAATGTGGTTGGCAGACCATCATTATTATAACAAAGCAGCTTATCATTGCACATCACTTAAGCTCTTTCCACCACCCGCATAGCAGGTGGTTTATTTATTTGCTACATTCCATTTCTCCTCCAAGAGAAACTACATTTCGCAAATGAGGCCTCTAGGCCTATACAAATAGAATAGGAACTGCTCTACTCAGTTCCCATTCTATCTCGCTCCTGCAAGTCAACCTCTAATGAGGTATCATCGTATTGAGCTTTTATGCTAACTTCTTTATATTCACAAATTTTATCTGTAATGTGTTGGACTATATCGCACATGAAGTACAGAGACGTTCCAAGTAGAGCACATACAATGATAACGGCAATAAGTTTATATAGAGAGTTGCATTCAACAACATATTTAATCATTTTACTCATAACAGTCACCTCCTATCATTGTCTTTGTTTTCAACATCGTACTATTGATAGATTGGTGTTTGTTTGAGGAACACCTTTTAAAAATGGAAGTAACTATATTTTCATTTAAAGCCGTAAGTGTATTATATAGCAAATTAGAATGTTTTGGTAGAGAGAACATTTATTTGTAAGGAGATAAAAGGATTGAAAAAACTTAAAAATTTTATTGAAAATAATTATATTCGTATGAATTATGTATGCTTATGTTTGGTAATTTCAGTATCACTAGCGATAGGATTTTTCTTGTATGGTCTTACAATAGATTGTCTTACCGATTTTGTTGGAATGATAATTGTCTTTATAGGCAATATACTAAAAATTACCGTTGATGTAAATGTAGTTTCAATGTTTTCAAAGACTATTTCATATTTGATTTTAGTAGTATTTTTTGCTTGCACAACAAAATATACTATAAATAAAATTGAAATTTCAGAAATTGATTAAACCAAGAATTCTCAATTTCAATATTGGAGAGAAATCGTAAAAACATTGCAGTAAACATTATGAGCGTAGTCACACGGCTACTCTCTCACTATATGAATCGTATGTTCTATTTAAAAAACTTCAAATAGGTGTTTACAAATCTCAATTATTGTGTATAATATAGATAAGAAATCAGAAGTGGTTTCTTTGTAATCCGTGGATAACGGAAAGAATATTATCCAATTGTAAGTTTGTCTCCGAGAATGACGGGACTAAAATTTAGAATATCATTCAGTCGTAAGTTTATCTCCGTGGATAACGGGATGTAAATTTAGAATATTATCCAATTGTAAGTGTTAGAGAGAGCCTGTAACGGCTCTTTCTTTATATCAGGAGCAAAAGATGAAATTAGTAAAAATATCAAATAAGTTTTTCAATGATTGTAAGAAGAATAACATACATAAAGAGTTAATGTTTAATGAAGATGGTCGCCCAAGTGTTTTGATTGTTCGTTTGAAATATAAGGGAAATTTCCATAAGTTCGTTGTACCACTTCGTTCAAACATATCTCCTACCACACCCAAAAATCAATATATGTCATTACCTCCAAATTCAAAGACAAAACCACATCATTCTCATGGAATACATTATATTAAGATATTTCCAATTACAGATAAATATGTTCAATCATATTTAATAAGTGATCCGTTTGATTTAATGGTAAAGAACATAATTGATAATAATGAATCTGAAATTATTCAAGCTTGCCAGGATTATTTGTTTGAATGCGAAAATGGTAATAAACATTTTATGACACCTGATATAGATGGAATAATAAAAATGTTAGATATGTTAGACGAAAACAAAGACACCAACTAAGGTGTCTTTTTATATTGCGGTAAATTCACATCTACTCTTCCATCCAAGTTCAACACAAAATAAAAGACCTGCCTTTCGACAAGTCTTCTACTCTTCTAATTTGAGGTGATAAATACGAATATTGATTTAACAAAACTTATTCCTCAACCTGACCTACGAAACCTATCTGACGTTTCGGAACTTCTGGAGCAGGTTTTGGAACAACCATTAAAAGAAAATTTAACTGTTGTACATGTTGTATCAGTTCCAACGGTTTGCCAGATGTGTCCTTTCCGTGGAAACAGACCAAATTGTAGCAATGTAACCGATTTATCTAATTAAAAGCGAGGTGAAAATATGAACGAAAATTCAAAAAATAATATTACCACTGATGAATCATCAAATAATATCGTAATTCACAGTGGCAATAGTGATACTATTACTATAGATGATATAGGAATAACTTTTAATCTGGAATCTGGAAAACTCCATTTCCTAAATCAATAACTTCTCCACTTGGAATTATTGTAAAGTTTCCATCTACATCTTGTTCAACAGTAAGGACAAACCCATTTGGATATTTAGAGACAATTCTAGTAATACCATGTTCGGTATGAATTGTTCTTTGAATATCATTTGGGTTGCATCCTTTTGGATTAAGAATCTGTGTTATCATTTTTATCAACCATCCTCCGTATTAGTATATGGAATATTTTACCACTAATTGTTATACAGGTATAGTCGGAACATGTGTTTACCATTTCGCTCCACAATTTTTACAGTGCATTGTGTTTCTTACGTCCGAACTGAATAGTCCAAACATTGCACCTCCGAATATTTTCTTTCCTGTTGAAATCTTTTCTACATTAAGTGAGCCACAGGTCGGACATTTTGGTACTCTACTCTTCTCTTCTAGTATGGCTTTGCCAACAGCAATACTTGCTTTCATTTCATCATTCTTCCGTTGAATAATTTCATCACGATGTTCAAATAAAGTTTTATCTAAGTTAGGAGATTTCTTTACTATCTCTTCTATGAAAGCTTCTTTGCCATCTCCATCACGCCAACGGAAATTGTCAATATATTCTCTTGGGATTGGTTTTAGTGGTGATTTGCCGCAACAGAAACATCCATCTTCTAATTCATCTTTAAAAGCTTCGCATATATTACCACATTTATCACAATAACATAACATATTATATCACCTCACAGTTTTTCTAAATTATAACACAAAATGATGTTTTCAAACAACATCAAAAGAATAATAATAGTACGATATTCACAACAAAAAACAATGAACTCGCTATATTTGGACAAACATTAGATGATATACGAGAAAAGTTAATTAATTTTAATGATGTAATAATGCAGGGTGGGACTTTTGGAAGTTCTAAAATGCAGTTAATTCCAGAAAGTAAGATGTTTAAAGAGTTATCATCAGAAACCGCATCAGAAATAGTCGAAACTCTTAATAGTATAAAGAATGGTACAAACTCTGCATACGATTCAATGGATCAATATCTTACTTATTTGTCGAGTAATGGAAAACCCTATATTAAGGATTACGTCAAAGCTAATCAAAATCAAGTTTACATTACAGAAGATGTAATTCAAGCATCAAAAGATGCTCGTGCAGCTCAGATTGCACAAAATGAAGCAGTTAAAGAAGGAACACTTTCTTTCAAAGCAGGTCAAGTAGCTCTCAAAGGTCTTGCTCTTGCAGGTAATATGTTATTAATGTGGGGAGTCAGTGAAGTTATTTCTTTGGTCGCTACTGCAATATATAATTATATTCATCGTGTAGATAATGCAAAGGAAGCACTAGACTCATTTAATTCTTCTGTAAAAGAGCAACAAAAATCATTTAAATCTCAGAATAAATGGATAGAAGAAAATGGCACAAAATATAAAGAACTTGCAGAAGGTGTCGATGAATACGGACACAATATCTCTTTGACAAAAGATGAATTTTCGGAGTATAACAAAATAACTTCTGAAATAGCTGATATGTTTCCAACAATGGTACAAGGTTACAATGAACAGAATCAAGCTATTATTAAAAATAAAGGAAGTATTGAAGCTCTCACAAAAGCATATAAAGATAATCAATATGCTTACTATGCTAAAATCCGAAGTAAATCTGACGATACGTTTAAAAACTTTAAAACTGCTACCAAAAAGGATAACACCCATAGAAACTTTTTAAATGATTTTATTAATAATGGCACTTTAGAGGGCGATTTACAAAATTACGCCAATATCTTAACTGATATATTGAGTGATAGACAAAAAGCCGATGCTTTGTTGGATCAAATTCGTGATAAATTTGCTAAAACAAGATCCAAAGATGGTGAGTTTGTAGGTACTGAATATAATATTGACTTTTCAAAAATAACGCCAAACTTTCAACAAGCAATTCGTGATGCCTATACAACGATAAATCAAACTATTGATACGGAATCAGAAAAGGTTCGTCCTATTTTGGAAGCATATTTACAAGGTCAGTCTTCTGGATATAGCAAGTTAAATGAAAAGGCTCAAGCCGCTATTCAATCTTTTATACAAAATGTTGATAGTGCATTTTTTGAAAAATTTGAAACCGATGCAGATATGGAATCTTGGATTAAAACTAATGTAATCGATCCATTAAAAAAGAATATTGATGATTCTGATCTCGCAATTCGTATTCAAACTTTGTTTTCTATAAATAAAAAAGATTACAAAAGTTATCAGGCATATATAAATGCGGTATTAGATATAATTAATGCATTAGCAAATTTGACTGATAAAAGTGGAAAGAAGATTTATACAAAAGAACAAATCGAAAATTTCAAAACGCAGTTTGGTGTTGGAGATACCGATTTGGAAGGAAATGTTTCTGGGCAAAAAAAGATTGATACGCTTAAAGATAAGTTTAAGAATATAAAAGGTGCAGATAAGTTTATAAGTTCCTTAAAAGAGAAAAAAATTGATATTTTATATCAATTAGAACCTGACAAAGTTAAATCTGTTAAGGACATGAAAGATTTTATTGAGAAGGAATTAAAACCAACGGCTCAAAAAGCTAATCCCTCTCTCACTTTCGATTCCGCATGGTCATCCCTCAAGGCTTCAGATAAAAAATCTCTTCAAAAATCTGCACTTGATGGCACTTTCGATAAAGAAAGTCTTAGTAATTTTTCTGAACTTAATTCTCTTGCAAAAGAATTTTCTCTTGAAAAAGTTCGTCAAGAAATCCTTAACACGACAAATCTTGACGATAGAATAGGTCAATTTATTAATGATATAGGTAATCTCACATCCGCTTTTACTGAAATGCAAAAAAATGGTGTTGTATCAACAAAGACATTACAAGGATTGCCAGAAGGAATTCGTAGACTTAAAGGTTACACAGATTTTAGAAATACTGTTGTTGATCCAAAGTCATCAAAAGATGCCAAAAAATCATCATTTGAAAGTCTTATTAGCGAATATACAAGCAGTCAACAAAGTATTAAAGGTGTAACAAATGAGACTCGCAATTATGTAATTAATGCACTTAAAGATGTTGGCATTGTTAATGCAGAAGAAATAGTAGACGCACAAATTGCTTATGGTAAAATAACTAAAGTTGTTAGAAAAGTAACAAACGAAGTTAGTCAGATGACTAAAGAGGATGCTGATAATTTTTTAAAAGCTGCAAATTTAAAAGGAATGACAAATGCCACTCTTGCTAATAAAATTGGGAAAAATACTTCTACTCTTATTAATTCTTTAGGTAAGGAATATCAAAAAGATGTAAACAATTTTATTAATTCCGTTAAATTAAAGCTTGAAGCTCAAAATGAACTCACTAAGGCTTTAAGACAATCGTGGAAATTAGAAGCATCAGCCCGTATCACAACTGAAACTAGAACTTCAAATGATATAAATGGCACTGGAAGTAATGGACATAGTACATACACTTATGATACAAACAGCAAAAAATATAAAAAATGGGACAAACAGCAAGAGAAAGTTGTAAAAGCACGTAAAGCTTTAGAAGATGCAAAAAAACAAATTGATGCAAATCTGAAGCAATTACAAAAAGATTATAAATTGCAACAATCTAAACTCTCTAAAATTCAATATAAGCCTTCCACATCTTCTTCAAATAATAAGTCTTCAAAAAAATCTAAATCCTCTGATACTAAACAGGAAATAGATTGGATTGCAAGAAAGCTTACCGTTCTTCAAAGTATTATAGATAAAACATCGGGTAAACTGCAAAATCTGTTTTCAATTAAAGGTAAGAATAATAATATTGATAAACAGATTGCTGAACATGATACTCTTATTAAAGCTGATAATAAAGCTTATAAAGCTTATATGAAAAAAGCCAATAAGATTAAATTAAGTAAAAATTCTAAGGAAGTTTATCACTTTCTTTTATAAGCAACTATCACTCAAAAACCAAAAGTATCAAAAAAGACAAGTGATAAAGTGATATTTATAAGTGATATTACAGCAAATATAAAATGCCACCAAACACATTACAATGTTAATAATCCCCAAAGTTTTGATGTGCTTAGTGGCGTTTTATTGTGCTTTATGCACTAATATATAATGAAATTTAGAACTTATTTGTAGTTTACAATCTTTCCGAAATCAGCCTTAAGACTTGCTCCGCCTACAAGACCACCATCAATGTCAGGTTTTGCGAGTAATTCTGCTGCATTTCCTGCATTCATAGATCCGCCGTACTGGATGCGTACAGCTTCTGCTGTTGCTTCATCATACATTTCTGCAACGCAGTCACGGATTCCTTTACATACTTCCTGTGCCTGATCAGATGTAGCTGTCTTTCCTGTTCCGATTGCCCAGATTGGCTCATATGCGATAACCATACTCTTTACCTGATCTGCTGTGATTCCTGCAAGGTCAGATTTAATCTGGAGACGAATCCAGTCCATTGTTACACCCATCTCTCTCTGCTCAAGTGACTCACCACAGCAAAGGATTGGTGTAAGACCTGCTTCAAATGCTTTCTTAACTTTCTTGTTTAGTAAGCAATCACACTCTTTGAAGTAATCACGACGCTCTGAATGTCCGATGATAACATATTTAACACCTGCATCTACGAGCATTGCAGCAGAAATCTCACCTGTGTAAGCTCCGCTCTCCTCAAAATACATATTTTCAGCACCTACTTCTACATTTGTTCCCTTTGTAGCTTCTACTACAGGCACAATGTCGATTGCAGGTACGCAATATACAACATCAACTTCATCATTCTTTACTAAATCTTTTAATTCATTTACTAATGCAACTGCCTCGCTAGGAGTTTTGTTCATTTTCCAGTTGCCGGCAATAATTTTCTTTCTAGCCATTTTTATCCTCATTTCTGCACACATTTTTGGTGCTCGGTTTCTTATTTATCGTCTGCTGCTACTACACCAGGAAGATCTTTACCCTCTAAGAATTCAAGAGAAGCTCCGCCACCTGTAGAGATATGTGTCATCTTGTCACCAAATCCTAACTGATTGCAAGCTGCTGCTGAATCACCACCACCGATGATTGTTGTAGCATCTTTAAGCTCAGCCATAGCTTCTGCTACTGCGATTGTTCCTTTTGCAAAGTTTGGCATTTCAAAACATCCCATAGGTCCGTTCCATACTACTGTCTTTGCACCTTTAACTGCATTTGCGAAAAGCTCTGCTGTCTTAGGTCCGATGTCAAGACCTTCCATATCAGCAGGAATTTCTCCACGACCTACTACCTTGAAGTTTGCATCATTTGAGAAATCATCAGCTACTGTTGTGTCGATAGGGATGAGAAGTTTAACACCTTTCTCCTCAGCCTTTTTCTCCATTTTAAGTGCATAGTCTTTGTAATCTTCCTCAAGAAGTGATTTACCAACTTCCTCACCGTGAGCTGCCATAAATGTGTATGCCATACCACCACCGATAATAAGTGTGTCTACCTTGTCAAGAAGGTTTTCGATAACGGAAATCTTTGAAGAAACCTTAGCTCCACCAAGAATTGCTACAAATGGTCTTTCAGGATTGTTTACTGCATTTCCGAGGAAATCAATTTCTTTCTGCATAAGGTAACCAACTACACAGTCACCCTTAACAAACTTTGTAACACCAACATTTGAGCAGTGAGCTCTGTGAGCTGTACCAAATGCATCATTTACAAATACATCACAAAGTGAAGCAAGCTCTTTTGAGAATTCCTCTCCGTTCTTTGTCTCTTCTGCTCTGTAACGAGTATTCTCAAGAAGGATAACATCTCCGTCATTCATAGCTGCAACTGCTGCCTTTGCGTTGTCTCCAACTACATTAGCATCTGCCGCAAATTTAACTTCCTGTCCGAGAAGCTCAGTAAGTCTCTTTGCTACTGGTGCAAGTGAAAGCTCAGGCTTTGGCTCTCCCTTTGGCTTACCAAGATGTGAACAAAGAATAATCTTTCCTCCGTCAGCGATAAGCTTTTTAATCGTAGGAAGTGCAGCTACAAGACGGTTCTCATCTGTAATCTTTCCATCCTGTAATGGCACATTGAAATCACATCTAACTAAAACTTTTTTTCCTTTAACGTTGATATCATCAACAGATTTTTTATTTAACATAAAAAACTCCTCTCACATTTATTATTATAGGTAACCATAAAACTTATCATATACTTATTGCTTCATGGCACAATCCAACCATATATAATGATTATCTTGCAAACACCTATCTTTAATTATTATCTTTATCTTCTTTATTTTAATTATTGCAACATAGGCAATTATCATATAATAAAGAAAAACGAGCCCGGTCCTCTAAAAGACCGGACCCGTATATGGATCATATCCGTACTTGATTGTTTAAAACAATCAGTCACATTAGCTGACTAGCAATTCTCTGAGAAGTACTTGATTGTTCGGAGAACAATCTCTAAATCGCAATGATTAGCAGTTCTCTGAAAAGTATTTGATTGTTCGGAGAACAATCTCTAAATCGCAATGATTAGCAGTTCTCTGAGAAGTACTTGATTGTTCTTACCATCTGAGATGTGTAAGAGTTCTCATTGTCATACCAAGAAACTACCTGAACCTCATAAAGGTCATCAGCTACTTTGTTTACCATTGTCTGAGTTGCATCGAAGAGTGAACCAAATCTCATTCCTACGATATCAGAAGAAACGATTTCTTCATCATTGTAACCAAATGACTCGTTAGCTGCTGCTTTCATAGCTGCGTTGATTCCGTCAACTGTTACATCTTTTCCTCTTACAACTGCTGTAAGGATTGTTGTAGAACCTGTTGGTGTAGGAACACGCTGAGCAGATCCGATAAGTTTTCCGTTAAGCTCTGGGATAACAAGTCCGATAGCTTTTGCAGCACCTGTGCTGTTAGGAACGATGTTTACTGCTGCTGCACGAGATCTTCTGAGGTCACCCTTTCTCTGAGGACCATCAAGAGTCATCTGGTCACCTGTGTAAGCATGGATTGTAACCATGATACCAGACTGGATTGCAGCATATTTGTTCAATGCATCTGCCATAGGAGCAAGGCAGTTTGTTGTACAAGAAGCTGCGGAGATGATTGTATCATCTGCTTTCAATGTCTCGTGGTTTGTGTTATATACGATAGTAGGAAGGTCATTTCCTGCTGGAGCAGAGATAACAACTTTTCTAGCACCTGCATTGATATGAGCCTGTGCTTTTTCTTTGGATGTATAGAATCCGGAGCACTCCAAAACTACGTCTACACCAAGCTCACCCCATGGGCAGTTGTTTGCATCCGGGAAAGCATAGATTTTAATCTCTTTACCATCTACTGTGATGGAATCATCACTTGCAGAAACAGTATCTGCTTTCTCATATTTACCCTGAGAAGAATCATACTTCAAAAGGTGTGCAAGCATCTTAGGGCTTGTCAAATCGTTAATTGCTACTACTTCATAACCTTCTGCACCAAACATCTGTCTGAATGCAAGACGTCCGATACGTCCAAATCCGTTAATCGCTACTTTTACTGACATGATATTTCCTCCTAAAAATAGTTAAAATTTTGGTTTGTTAAAAAATATACAAACTTCTAGAACCTATTCTACCCAATTCCGTAATAAAATTCAAGAGTAAATTCAAATAATTTGTATTTTTTTACATTCTGTCATACAACTGCTCATATTTTTTCGCTGAATTCTTCCATGAAAAATCCATTGCCATACCGCGGTCGATAATCTTATTCCACTCTCTCTTTCTATTATAATAAACATCTTTTGCATAACGGATGGTATTGAGCATCTCATGTGCATTGTAATTGCTGAATGAGAAACCGGTTCCTTTGCTCTCATATTCATTATAAGGCTCTACGGTATCTTTGAGTCCGCCGGTCTCTCTTACAATCGGAACCGTGCCATATCGAAGACTCATCAGCTGGCTTAATCCGCACGGTTCAAAGAGTGATGGCATCAAAAAGGCATCGCAGGCTGCATAAATTTTGTGCGAACGCTCATTGGAATAGTAAATATTCGCTGATACGCGGTCCGGATATTTCCAAGCAAAATGACGGAACAGATTTTCGTACTTTTCCTCTCCGGTACCAAGTACCACAAGCTGTGTATCTTCTGCACAGATTTCTTCTATCACATAGTCAATCAAATCAAAGCCCTTTTGGTCGGTCAGTCTCGACACAATACCAATCATAAACTTCTTATCATCCTGTGAAAGACCAAGTTCTTTCTGAAGGCCGCGCTTATTTTTAATTTTTTCTTTGCGAAATGTTCTTGCATCATAATTTGCATAAATAAGTGGATCCTTTGCCGGATTATACTCATCGTAATCAAGGCCATTCACAATTCCGGTCAAACACCCTGACTTCGCATTAATCAGGCCATCTAATTTTTCTCCATAAAACGGGGTCTTAATCTCTTCTGCATAGGTATTACTTACAGTCGTAATCTGATCTGCGTAAACAAGACCACCCTTTAGATAATTAGCATCCCCAAAGGCTTCCAATTTATCAGGTGTAAAATAGTATGCATCCAGCCCTGCCGTATCCATAACTGTCTTTTTATCCCAGACACCCTGAAATTTCAAATTATGAATCGTCATAATTGACTGAATTCCACGGTAAAATTCGCTCTGCTGGAATGCATCATGCAGATATACCGGAATCAGCCCCGTCTGCCAGTCATGGCAGTGAATAATGTCCGGGCGGAAATCAATCACAGGCAGTGTTGATAACGCCGCTTTATCAAAAAAGGCAAATTTTTCAATATCCTGATAAATTTCTCCATAAGGCTTGCTGCCGCTAAAATAAAATTCATTATCAAGAAAATAGAATTTAACACCGTTTAATTCCATTTCAAACACACCGACATACTGCTTACGCCATGCAAGTTCCAGATAAAAATGCGTGATATAATGCATCTGGTTTTTATACTCTTCCGGTATCGCAGTGTATTTTGGAATCATAACCCGTACATCATATTTACTCTTATCAAAATACTTTGGAAGTGAACCGACAACGTCTGCCAATCCACCGGTTTTTATAAAAGGAACACATTCAGAAGCAACAAATAATACTTTCTTCAATATCCTTCTCCCCTTTCTTTTTGACACAAAATCATATTGGTATTATTATACACCAAAAAGGGAGCGGTGAAAAGATTTTTTTAGGCTTTCATTTTCTGTTCTAACCGTATCTTGTCCGCAATTAGTGCTACAAACTCCGAATTTGTCGGTTTCCCTTTTCCATTATGAACCGTATATCCGAATAATTCATCAATCGTATCCACTTTTCCGCGGCTCCACGCCACTTCAATTGCGTGTCGTATTGCTCGTTCTACTCTGCTTGGTGTTGTCCCATGTTGTTTGGCTATAGAAGGATAGAGAATTTTTGTAATAGAATTTAACATTTCTTTATCGTCAACTGACATCATAATTGCATCCCGCAAATACTGATACCCTTTTATATGTGCCGGCACCCCGATTTCATGAATGATATTGGTAACATCCGATTCAAGATTATATTTCGCCATTTTTTCATTTCTTCGGTTCTCATTTCCCGTAGCAATGAGTTTTGCCCTCGCACCTGGTTTAAATTTCTGTACATGAGAAAGAAGTGTTTCCGACTCGAATGGTTTTAATAAGTAATATGAAGCTCCCAAGGCAAATGCCGTATCCGTAATTCGTTCCTGCGAAATACCGGACACCACAATAATCTCCGGCACCTTTTTCATCTTCTGCTTTTCCTGCAGCCGCTCCATCACACCAAGACCATCTAATTTCGGCATAATCAAATCCAGCAAAAGCAAATCCGGCTCCGTTTCCTCAATCATTCCCAGTGTTTCTACTCCATCTTCTGCCGTTCCCACGACCTGAATCTCATCATCATCCATAAGAATATTCTGAATCATGGATGCCATTCTTGGATTATCATCTGCAATTAATACTTTTAATTTCTGCACAACTAGTACCCCCTTGAAATAATTATAAATTTTTTATAAACTCAACGTGATTAAAAGTATATACCTCTTTTCTCCATATTACAAGAGTAAATTCTAAATTATTTTAATTTTTTATTTATATTCTTTTTATATTTCATCATCTTTCGACTCCTAGTTTCGGTTTTTGACAGCAAATGCGGTTCTTTTTACTGCACCAACATCTCCTCAATAAAAATTCCATAACCTCTTGTCGGCTCATCAACAAAAACATGAGTAACAGCCCCAACAATTTTATCGTTTTGTATAATCGGCGAACCACTCATCCCCTGTACAATCCCGCCTGTCAGTTTTAAAAGCTTTTTATCCGTCACCCTGATTTCCATACTCTTATTATCCCTTGCATTAATTTTTATATCTTCAATTTCAATTTCATACATCCTCGCCCTGCCTTCAAGATTCGCATACAGATACGCCTTTCCGGCTTCAATCTCTTGTTTTCTGCCAACTTCATACGCCTTTCCGGAATAGGCGGACACACGCTCCTCTTTCATCTCACCAAACACACCCTGCTCCGTGTTCTTTTTAATTTTTCCTATCGTATTTTTTGCAATCATATTGATATATCCCTGCAGTTCTCCCGGATTTCCTTTCTCCCCCTTCATAATATCGACTATCTGCGTCTGAAACAATTCACCCCCGTGTAAATTCAACAGCGTCCCGGTATCAACATCTGTAATTCCATGTCCAAGTGTACCAAATTCACCGGTCTTCGTTACATAAGTAAGCGTGCCGATTCCCTGTGTATCCTCCCGTACCCATGTTCCGATTTTATATGTGCCATCTGATGAAAGCACCGGACGCATGGCAATTTTTATCTTTTCTCCGTTTCGGCGTATTAAAACCGTAACCTTTTTATCTTTTGTCCCCTGAATTTCACGGTTTAAACTTTGAATCGTAGCAACCTTTTTCTGATTCCACTCCAAAATATAATCCCCCGGCTTTAACAAATTTTCACCGGGCGCATAAGTAAGCCCATCTTTTGCCGGGACCTCTGTCGTATCCAGCACTAGCAGCCCATTAGTCTCCACATAAATACCAATTGGCTCTCCACTCGGAAAAATCTTTTTCCTTCTCACCACTTTAACGTCCATCCTCTTTACCGGCAGCACACCAAATAAGCGGACCGATACCTCATAACTTCCTAACCGGTTTGACTTCATAGAAAAACTGCCCCCCTGATTTTGCACATGCAGAGCCGGAACACTTTGCTCGGTCTTAAAAAACGCCGGCAGGTCCAGTTCCTGTTTTTCCCCGACGTAAGTCAAAACAGAATCAGGAATTTTATTTTGAATATAATCATACATCAAATATCCAATCAATAATACATCAGCCACTAATAATCCAGCCAGCAAAAAACGAACTTTTTTTCTCATACTCATTCCTCCCATAATTGGCAAAATAAAAACAGAAGGTACAAAACTTACTATTGTTTTGGTTCCTTCTGTTTAGTATAGCCAACTTCTATTTTTCTAATTCTGAAAACTATCTGAACTTTTTTGGTTTGCTAACGCTTTCATCTCTCTCGCATTTTCAAGTACCGACTCTGTAATCTCAACACCGCCAAGAATACGTGCCAGTTCCTGTTCACTCTGCGACTTATCCAACGGACGAATCACTGTCTCCGAATGATTTTCATCAACCATCTTTTCAATCAGAAAATGGGTATCTGCCATTGCCGCAATCTGTGCCAGATGAGTAATGCATAGAATCTGGTGGCTTTTACTTAAAAGTTTCAGTTTTTCCGAAACCTTCTGTGCCGTACGTCCACTGATTCCGGCATCAATTTCATCAAAAATCAAGGTCTCAATATGGTCTTTTTCGGCAAAAACCGATTTAATCGCCAGCATAATACGGGACAACTCACCGCCGGATGCGATTTTTCCGAGGCTTTTCTTTGGCTCGCCCGGATTCGTTGCAATCAAAAATTCAGCTTCATCCCATCCATCCGCACCAAATGTATCTTTGCGGCTCCATGAAATTTCAAAATCTACATAGGCAAAATTTAAATCTGATAAAGCAGCCTTAATCTTTTCCTGAAGAATGGAAGCGGTTTCTTTTCTTTCTTTTGATAACTGCTCACATTTCTTTGTCAAATCCGACTCATATTCCTTTATTTTAGCAAGAAGTTTCTCCTTATACTGTTCAAAATCTGCAAGTTTTTGCAGTTTATCCTCTACTTCTTCCAAATGCGAAAGTATTTCTTCATAGGTACTTCCGTATTTCGCCTGCAAATTGTGAATCGTATCGAGTCTTTTCTCTAATTCCGAAAACTCATTGGCATCGAAAGAAAAGTCCTGCATATAATCCGCTGTTTCATGATTAAAATCATCTAAAAGTCCTTCAATCTGCAAAAGTTCTTCCTGCAAGTTCCGAATTTCATCACCAAAGCCTGTAATCCGCTGCATACTCTGCAACGCATGGCTCACAGCTCCCGCGGCCGTATCACTTGTCAAACGGTGTACCAGACCAAGCGATTCCACAATTGTCTCAGCGCCGGATGCTCTGCGGTATGCTTCTTCCACCTCTTCGATTTCACCGGCTTGTAAAGATGCCTGCTCAATTTCCTGTTTTTCGTATTCCAGAAAACTAAGTTCTCTCGCACGCTCCTCATCCGACACATCTTCATCCTGCCACTGTTTTTTCAGCGCTGTATATTCACGGTATAAAGCGGCAATCTCTTGTTTCAGAGCGACACACTGTTTGGTGGCAAACTCATCTACAATTGCTAAATGTTTATCCTTCTGCAATAATGACTGGTTTTCATGCTGTCCATGAATGTCAATGCAGAGGGCAGCCACCTGGCGAATCACACTGACCGATACATTTTCACCATTAATTCGGTTTACACTCCGG
>OCHA01001289.1_pt1 | contig 20208 bp, 11 predicted proteins | sample 1538591 | NCBI WGS metagenome assembly OCHA01 (sample SAMN04571710, study PRJEB22368) | human gut metagenome | biome: human gut; material: stool | host: Homo sapiens | place: Luxembourg | collected 2012-09-06 | reverse complement strand
AATAAGAAGAATGCTCTGTGCGACGCATCGAATTCCACCGGTAATGTCACAATCTGGAATAACACTGCAAGTGAAAATGCAAGGATTCCAAGATTGATGAACAGTGAAGAGGTCGTACTGCTGTTGAAGAAGAATCCAAGGATAATTAACGGCCACGCGATCGAGCTTCCGAAATTCGCCACCGGCACCAGGCTGCTTCTTAACTTCAGCGGCACATATCCCGTCGCATGCTGTACTGCATGCCCGCATTCATGCGCTGCTACGCCAAGTGCTGCTACTGATGTAGAATTATACGTTGCATCCGAAAGTCTCAGCGTCTTTGTTCTCGGATCATAATGGTCAGTGAGATTGCCGGAAATATGCTCGATCCGCACATCGTACAGTCCTTCTCTGTGAAGGATCTGTTCTGCGGCATCTCTTCCTGTCATACCGGAATGATTCCTGACTCTGGAATATCTGCTGAATGTGGAATTCATCTTCGCTGATGCGATCAGGCAGATCACGACACCAATCAGCACTAATATATACGTTGGATCAAAATACATTGGATAATACATCATTATCAGCCTCCTTGCTCTCTATGACCTGCATTATATATGAAAATTTACCCCAATAGCGGATTTTCATACATTTTTAACAATTCTTAATTATTTGTGAAGAAAGTGTTACTGTTTACACGTTGTGCAAACAGCAACATGAAATTCCTACCTATGAGCATTGACAACAAAGTTCACATCCCGTTTCAATCTGATAGCCGCGTAAGAAAGCGTCCGCTTCCATTCTCTTCTTTCCCGGGATCTGAAGTACCAGTACTTTCAGAAGCCCGTCTCCTGTCTGTACAGAAAATCCATCTTTTTCCACTTTCACGATTGTTCCCGGGGTCGCATCGGTATTCTCATCCAGAACTTTTGCTTCCCAGATTTTCATGACTTTACCATTCCAGTCTGTGTAAGCACTCGGCCATGGATTCAGTCCGCGGATCAGACATTCGATTGCCTTCGCAGACTTACTCCAATCAATATCTCCGAGCTTTTTGTCCAGCATTTTCGCATATGCTGTCGGACTTTCTCCCTGTGCTTCCCACGTTGCGGTCTTATCTTCCAGTGCCTTTAATGTCTCAACACAGAGCTTTGCACCTGCTTTGGCAAGCTTGTCATGAAGGCTTCCGCCCGTTTCATCTTCCGCCAAAGGAACTTCTGTCTTCATGATCATATCTCCGGTATCCAATCCCTCGTTCATCTGCATGGTCGTTACACCAGACACTTTATCTCCGTTGATGACCGCCCACTGGATCGGTGCGGCACCGCGGTAGCTTGGCAATAAGGACGCATGCACATTGATGCATCCGTAAGGCGTCATATCAAGAATCTCCTTCGGAAGTATCTGCCCAAATGCAATAACTACCATAATATCTGCATTATATCTGCGAAGTTCTTCTACTGCTTCCGGCTCTCTGATCTTCACCGGCTGGAAAACCGGGATTCCATGTGCCACAGCTGCTTCTTTGACCGGTGTATACTGCATCTTTCCTCCGCGTCCCTTCGGCTTATCCGGCTGTGTGACCGCAAGTACCACTTCATGTCCGGCCCCGATCAGTGCTTCCAGCGTTCCGACTGAGAAATCCGGTGTTCCCATGAATATTACTCTCATCCTACTCTTCCTCCTCATAATTCACGTCATGCACTTCTCCTTCTACCAGCCTGGTATATAATTTACCATCCAGGTGATCGATCTCATGACAGAATGCTCTTGCAAGAAGTCCTTCTCCTTCTAAGATTACTTCTTCCATATCTTCATTTAATGCTTTTACTTTTGCATAATTCGGTCTTGTAACAGTTCCCGCTTTTCCCGGAAGACTTAAGCATCCCTCTTCTCCCGTCTGTTCTCCGGATGTCTCCAGAATCTCCGGATTGATCAGAACGATCGGGCCTTCTCCTACATCGATTACAACAATACGTTTCAGGATTCCCACCTGTGGTGCCGCAAGACCTACTCCCATTGCCTCATACATCGTATCCAGCATGTCATTGATCAGTACCTTTGTACGAAGTGTCATCTTCGTTACTTCTTTACATTCTTTGTTCAGAACTTCATCCCCAAATTCTCTGATTGTTCTAAGTGCCATCTCTTTTGTCTCTCCTTTATCACTACTTCTTATAATTAATTAGTATTGCATACTTTGGTACAAAACCTTTAAAAAATATTCATCGGATTAAAGTCAAATTGTATCCTCATGTTCGCAAACCCTCTGTTGATCTCTATATAGCGTTCCATATGATTCTTGATCCGCACAAGTACCGGATATTCTTCACTTTTCAGATATAAGACCTTCCGGTACACATCATTCACTTTTCCGACTGACGGACTCGCAGGTCCGATCACCTGTACATCTCCATCCGTACTTACCCGGATCACATATTTCTTCAGATATTCTGCTGCCATCGTAAGTCTTTCTTCATCCGCGCCGGTCATCAGCACTGCCATAAGCTGTGAAGCCGGCGGATAGCCCATCAGATCACGGTAATTCATCTCTTTCTCGTAAAAGCCTTCGTAATCCTGTCTTGCCGCCATCTGGATACTGAAATGCTCCGGACTGTAGGTCTGTATCACTACTTCTCCCGGACGTCTGCCGCGTCCCGCGCGTCCTGCTGCCTGTGTCAGCAGCTGAAAGGTGCGTTCTCCCGACCGGTAATCATCCGAATACAGCGACATATCTGCTGCCAGAACACCGACCAGCGTTACATTCGGAAAATCATGTCCCTTTACGATCATCTGGGTTCCGATCATGATATCTGCTTCTTCATCTGCGAACTTCGCCAGGATCTTCTCATGCCCGCCTTTGTTCTTCGTGGTATCCATGTCCATCCGGAGAACCCTCGCCTGCGGGAACTCCCGTTTCACCATATCTTCTATCTGCTGTGTCCCTGCCCGGAAGCCGCCGATATACGGTGAACCGCATGACGGACAATTATGAACCGTCTGGGTCTCATACCCACAATAATGACAGACCATCTTCCCGCCTCTGTGTACCGATAAAGACACATCGCAGTGAGGACATTTTACTACATATCCACAGGCTCTGCAAGAAACAAAGCCCGCATATCCCCTCCGGTTGAGGAATAACATCATCTGCTCCTTCTTATCCAGACGGTCCTGCATCAGTTCTTTCAGACGGTCACTTAAGATGGACCGGTTTCCATGCTTTAATTCTTCCCGCATATCCGCTACATATACCTGCGGAAGCTCCTGCCTCCCGGTACGGTTCTTAAGCCGTAATATCTGATATCTGCCACATTCACATGCATAGAATGCTTCCAGAGACGGAGTTGCCGATCCCAGTACCACACTGGCTCCTTCCATCCGCGCTCTTTCGATCGCCGTCTCTCTTGCGTGAAACCTCGGAACCTGTTCGCTCTTATAAGTCGGCTCATGTTCCTCATCAATAACGATCAGTCCCAGTTTCTCAAACGGCGTAAAAAGTGCCGATCTCGGACCGATCATGATATCCACTTCGCCCTTTTTCACGCGTTCCATCTGATCATACCGCTCTCCCTGCGACATTCTGGAATTCAGGATCGACACACGCCCGCCGAATCTTGTATAGAACCGCATCACCGTCTGATACGTAAGTGCGATCTCCGGAATCAGTACGATTGCCTGTCTGCCTTCACTTAAGACTTTTGCGATCATTTCCATATATACTTCCGTCTTGCCACTTCCGGTTACACCATACAGCAGATACGTCTTACGTCTTCCCTGCTCATAGTCCTTCGAAAATGTCCGGATCGCCGCCTGCTGTTCCTCTGTATAAATGATCTCTTTTTGTTCTTTCTGCTGATAAATCACCGGATTACGGTATACCTGTTCCGTTTCCAGCGCCAGAACCTTCTGTTCTTCCAGTGCTTTTACCACACTTCTTGTAAGATTCAGCTTATGGATCAGGAAATCATAGTCCTGTTCCGGCTGATCCAGAAGTGCCGCCAGAAGTCTCGCACGCGCCCTCTGGTTCTTATGCAGATACAGATCTAGCTTTTCTTTCCCATCTTCTTCCGTTAAAAGCAGCCTTACCTTCTGCTTTTCCTTCGCCCGCTCTTTCTTCTTAATAGGAAGTACAGTCTTAAGTGCCTGGATCATCGTTCCGCCATAAAATTCCTTCATCCATGCTGCCAGTGCGACCAGTCTGCTTTCGATCGCCACACTTTCTTCGGCAATTCTTAATATCTCCTTCATCTTCTCCGGTGCATATTCCGCACGTTCTGAGAATCCCGTCACATAGCCGTTGGTTTCTTTATTTCCCTTGCCGAACGGAACTACAACTTCCATCCCAACCTTAAGCATCCCCTCCAGATGAGAGGGGATGCGGTATTGAAAGACTTTATCTAATTTTTCATGCGTAATATCAACGATAATATCAGCGTACATTTATTTCTTTAATTCCTCTAATACTTCCTTGATCAGAACACGTTCGTCCATATCGTATTTCACACCTTTGATCTCCTGATATGTCTCATGTCCTTTTCCTGCCAGGATGATAACGTCTCCCGGCTGACCGTGTTCGATCGCATATTTAATCGCTTCTTTTCTGTCACAGATAGTGATATATTTACCATCTGTCTTCTTCATACCGACTACGATGTCATCGATGATTGCCTGTGGTTCTTCGAATCTCGGGTTATCCGATGTGATGATCGTAAAGTCGGATAATTTACCGGATACTTCTCCCATCTCGTAACGTCTGGTCTTGGATCTGTTACCGCCGCAGCCGAATACGGTCACGATTCTTTCCGGATGATAATCTCTTAATGTATCCAGAAGGCTTTCAAGTGCCATGGCATTGTGTGCATAGTCGATCATCAGTGTAAAGTCATCAGATACTTTGATCATCTCGATACGGCCTTTGACTCTTGCAACCTTCAGTGCTTTCTTGATATCTTCTACCGGCACGCCGAAATGTCTGCATACGGCAATTGCTGTCAGAGAGTTGTATACGCTGAAATCTCCAGGGATATCAATCTCTACATCAAAGTCCATAAGACCTGCCACATGATACTGCACTCCAAGATATCCAGGTCTTGAGATGTGCTTTACATCTGTCGCACGGATATCTGCCTTATCAGAGAACCCGAATGTCTCAACTTCGCATGTTGCATCTTTGAAAATGTCTTCAAACCACTTGTCATCCACATTACCGATTCCGATCTTACTCTGCTTGAATAGCAGGCTCTTGCAATATTTGTACTCATCGAAATCTTTGTGTTCATTCGGTCCGATGTGATCTTCACCAAGGTTTGTGAAGATTCCGATCTCGAATGGAATGCCGGCTGTACGGTCTAGTTTGAGTCCCTGTGAAGAAACTTCCATAACAACACATTCACATCCAGCCTCTACCATCTCTGCGAAATATTTCTGGATCGTGTAAGATTCCGGTGTCGTGTTATTCGCCGGAATACTCTTATCTCCGATGATTGCCTCAATCGTACCGATCAGTCCGACTTTGATGCCCACTTCTTCCAGGATGGATTTTACCATGTATGTTGTTGTTGTCTTACCTTTTGTTCCCGTGATTCCGATGACTTTCAGCTTCTCTGCCGGATATCCGAAATATGCTGCGGATGTCATTGCCAGTGCATAACGGGTGTCTTTTACTTTAATGACCGTTAATCCTTCCGGTGCTTCCACGTCCTTTTCTACGATGACAGCAGCCGCACCTTTTTCTGCGACCTGGCCTACATACGCATGTCCGTCGGATACTGCTCCGCTGATGCATACAAATACGCTTCCTTCTGTCACTTTACGGGAATCATTGATCAGCTCTGTGACTTCGATCTGGTCATCTCCCTGTACTACTTCATATTCTAAACGTTCCAGTAACTGGGTTAATTTCATCTTTTTATTGCCTCCTGATTCAAATAATGCCATCTGCAGCATCTTTAAATTTTCTGTTACTGTTCATATTCTCACTATGATTATCATAATGGATTTGTATTTTTTAATATTCTGTCTGTGAACTGTAACATTTTTCTAATTATAATAAGTATAACATCATTTTACAATGCAGCAAAGGGAAAAATGTGTTATAGTAATAGTTAGAATATTTTGAAAAAATAAGAAAAGGGGAATGTAACTTATGAAAGCTTATGAAAGATTACTGAAATACGTTGTTGTTCGCACACCAAGTGACGAAAACAGCGAAACTGTACCATCTTCCGCATGCCAGTTCGATCTTGCAAGACTTCTGGAAGCGGAGATGAAGGAACTGGGTCTTACAGATGTTATTCTGGATGACCAGTGCTACCTGTACGGAAAGCTTCCGGCTACCGAAGGCCTGGAAGATAAGCCGGCGATTGGATTCATCGCACACATGGATACCGTATCAGACTTCTGTGACCATGATATCAAACCAATCGTTACTGAAAATTATGATGGTGGAGAACTCAGACTTGGAACAAGTGATACCATTTTAAGTCCTAAGAACTTCCCGCATCTGACAGATCTGAAAGGACGTACACTGATCACTTCTGACGGCACAACCGTTCTCGGAGCTGATGACAAAGCCGGAATCGCAGAGATCATGACAATGATCGAACGCATTCAGGAAGAAAAGATTCCTCACGGACCTCTGTGCATAGCATTTACACCGGATGAAGAGATTGGTACCGGTGCTTCTCACTTCAACGTAGAACAGTTCGGTGCTGACTACGGCTATACACTGGACGGTGATACCGAAGGTGAGATCCAGTATGAGAATTTCAATGCTTGTAAAGCTGATTTTATGATCAAAGGATTCAACGTACATCCTGGTTCTTCCAAAGATACCATGATCAACGCAAGCCTTGTCGCTATGGAGATCAATAATGCTCTTCCATCTATGGAGACACCTCGCGGAACAGAGGGCTATGAAGGATTCTACCATCTGATGAGTATGTCCGGTGAAGTTGCCGAGGCAGAGCTTCATTATATTGTAAGAGACCATGACAAAGATCTTTTTGAAGCGAAGAAAAAAACTTTGAAATTAATCGAAAAAGATATGAATGAAAAATGGGGCGAGGGTACTGTAACACTTACTATTTCCGAACAGTACCGCAACATGGCTGAAATCATCGCCACATGTATGCACCTCATTGACAATGCGAAAAAAGCATGTGAGAATGCAGATGTAACACCGCTTGTACTTCCGATCCGCGGCGGTACAGACGGATGCCAGTTAAGCTTCAAGGGACTGCCTTGCCCGAATCTTGGAACAGGCGGACATGCTTATCACGGACCTTATGAACATATTACGGTTGAGGGTATGGATAAGAGTGTGGATGTGGTTACAGAACTTGTAAAATTATATGCAGAATAAATATTCTCTTTTCAATGTAAGAAGACCAGCCGGTGATTGGCTGGTCTTCTTATTTTTTATATTTCTTTATATTTTTTCAAATATTCTACTGTCTTTTCTTTCTTCTGTAGATCACACTTCCTGTAAGTCCACTGACTACAAACAACGCACATAATAACAGAATCGTATTACTGTCTCCTGTTTTTGCTGCCTTAGCCTGATTTGCATTCTGTGTTGTATTTCCACTCTTTGTAGAAACCTGCGTTGTTGTCGGTGATGTCTGTGATTTCTCCCCTTCTCCACCTGACGGTGTGCCTTTTTCGGCATCTGTTTCTGTATACCAGATAGAATATGTTGAGAACTTATCAGTTTCGAATGTAATCGTCTTGCCATTTAATGTTGTCGGCAGAATCTCTGCTACTCCTTCATGTACACGAACAACATAATATGTCCTCACTTTTCCCTCCGGAGCCAGTAATTCATCCGGTAACTCAACAACAATCTTCACTTTCTTACCGAGTTTTGCCTTCTGTACTTTTTCAGCTGCATTATTTCCAATTGCCTTCCACATAGAAATGTCCAGATACATTCCCTTCCGGAATCCTTTCTGCTCTGCAACCTTCGCATTTGTAGCAAGAATATCTGTTACTGCAACATCTGATTCAGATACCCTTTCAACTTCCAGATATACATGCACTTTTGTTCCACTTTCCACCTGTGCTTTTTCATCTTCTGTCAGCACATCGCCAGTGATAGTATCTTTATCAAAATCTTCCACCTTTGTGGACGGCGTCGATGGTTTTACAACAATCTCTGCCTTTTCCGGAATCTCAATTGTAAAGTTCTCTGTGATTGATCCTTCATACTGTCCCATACCGGTAATCACAACTGTTGCTGTACCTGCAAGTACATTATTCTGATATTCAACTGAGAAGTCTTTTCCTTCTTTCAGTCCCTCTATCGTCACTTTCGGTTTGATCTCTTTACCTGTATAATCAGCTTTTGTAAATGCTAATTTCACTTTGTCTTTCACTTCATCGATACCGACCTTACCTGTGTAATTGATCACATATGTATCATCTTTCAGGCTTCTGTGATCTTTATTCGATGTTGTAACCTCAACTACATGAGATCCATCTTTTCCCTTATTGTTCAGGAATGGTTTTTCTCCAACTGTTTTAATACTGTCCGGGAAATGTACGGTTTCAAGAAGGGCTTCTTTAAATGCATATTTTCCAATGCTCTCCACACCTTCTTCAATCACCAGCGACTTTAACGTTGTCGCTTTATAAGTTCCTTCAAATGCCGATTCTCCGATTTCCTTAACATTGCCAGGAATCACCAGTTCTGTAAGGTGATGCAAGTGGAATGCTTTGTCACCGATCTTGGTTACAGACGCCGGAATTGTCAGTGATGTAAATCTTGCTCCTGCAAAAGCCGTCTGTCCGATCTCCGTTACGGTATCCGGGATCTCCACCTGTGACAGACGGATATTCATAGAAAATGCTCCTGCCGGAATCTTTGTTACAGCATTCGAAAGCCGGATCTTTGTAATATCGTTCGCTGAAAATGCTCCTTCGCCCATCTCTGTAACTGTATCCGGAAGCATTGCCTCTACCAGATCATTACCATAGAATGCATGATAACCGATGGATGTAATACCTGTGAAATCTACCACAGTAAGTGCATTCTGTGCAAAAGCTTCATTTCCAATTACTGTTGCCTTTTTCGGAAGTACTACCGAAGTCATTCCTTCCGGCGAATCTACGCCGAATTTTGTTACAACTACTTCATCATCCGGAATCTTAAATGCAGCTTCTCCAACTGCTGTAATATCCTGTCCGTCCGGAGTCTGATCTGGCAGTACCAGAGTCTTAATTGTCTTTCTCTTTTCCTGTCCGCTTTCTGACCAGCCTGTAATTGTCGTTCCGTCATAAGTAAAGTCTCCGGATGTCCATCCTGTACCTGTGAGTTTGTCATACACAACTTTGTGTGAATACTGATTTACATCCGCAAAGTTGTAACTTCCTTCTGTACCTGCTTCTCCGGCTTTTACTTTATCTGTTGTCTTGAATACAACAACCGGGTCAGCAGCTGAACCTTTCTTTCCGAATATGAAAGACTTTTCATTTAACTTTAATGTTGACGGAAGCTCTACTTCTGTAATCTTACTGCCCATAAAAGCATAATTGCCGATTGTTTTCAATCCTTCGTTCAGCTTCAAAGTTGTTAATGTATTTTCAAGTCCCTCTTGATTGATTCTGAACGCATACGTTCCGATACTCTTTACATTCTCCGGTAATTCGATTTCTGTCATCTGATGATTATCAAATGCATAGTTTCCAATTGTTTCCAGAGATTTCGGCCAAACTACATTTTTAATATGTCTTCCGTTAAATGCTCTTGCACCAATCTTTGTTACACCTTCCGGAATTACCAGGGTTCCAAATTCACTCAACGATGTTCCACCGTTTGCAAATGCATTATCCGGAATTTCTGTCAGATTAGCCGACAATTTAATTGACTGGATATTGGTACTTCCCGTAAATGCTGCTTTTCCTAAAGTTGTTACACTATCCGGTAAATTTACGGAAACAAGTTTGGAATTCTGAAATGCTGTTGCTCCAATCTCCTTCAATCCTTCCGGGAACTCAATGGAACTCATTTCAGCTTCATATGTTCCTCCGCCGATCGCAAATGCGAAGTTACCGATCTTTTCTAATGTTTCCGGCAGCTGTACACTGGCCGGTGTATAATTCTTATCGTCATCTGTTACAACGAAAATTCCTTTATTACCGGTTCCATTACCTAATGCTGTAATCTTTTCTCCTGACGGTCCTGCTTTTGGAAGAATCAGATTTGGATTGTTTTTGATTTTTTCTTTTCCTGTATCTGAAAGTCCGCTAATCGTTGTTCCAGCCTCATCATATGTGAAATCTTCTGTGCCCCAAGGAGCCTGTGCATCTGGAATTTTACTAAGGATTACTTCATGGTATGTTGAAGTAATTGTTACCAGTTCTCCTGCACTTTCAGCGTTTATATATGCTTTAACGACAATATTTTTACCATCTGCATCTGTATTTTTTGCAAATGCATTCTTATCAAGTTTTTCCGTATTAACCGGAAGTTCGATGGATTCAATTTTATTTGCTCCAAATGCCAGCGCATCTATACCAAGTGCAAAATCCGTTTTTTCCGGAAATTCAACTGATACAATGCTATTTTTTACAAATGACTGATTTGCAAGCTGCATCAGAGTCTCTGGTAATTTTACGGTTGTAAGTTTATTTGCATTAAATGCAGAATTTCCTACATAGATTACACCTTCCGGTAATTCAAGTGTTGTCAGATTATTTCCCAGGAATGCACTTGCACCAATAAAGAAATCTCCTCGTTCTTTCACACCTTTTCCAGATGTCTCCCATGTAGAATCATCCCAGTCTGCTTTTACATTTTCCGGAAGTGCCAGCGATTCAATTCCCATTTTATAAAAGGCCTTATCTCCAACACCCTGGACTTTTCTTCCATCCGGATCTTTGGATGGAATAACCAGTTTCTTATTTGTTTCTGATTTTTTTGTACCCTGTTCTGACAAGCCTGTTACTACCCATGCATCTACGGATACTTTTTTGCTTGTTTCACCTGCCGGATAAAGGGTAAATGGTTTTTCTGCATATGTAAAATCTTCTGCTGTCCATACCGATTCATCTGTCAGATATAACTTGTGATAATCACTTTCCGGGAAATTCACTTTATCTTCATACTGCTCTTTTGATGACACGTATACTTTGGTCACAACAGCAGCAGAACCATCTGAATATTCTTTTCGGAATGTATTCTTTTTCAGCTTCTCTACCGTAACAGGAAGTGTAACTTCTGCAATTACTTTATTTCTAAATGCATTATCTCCAATGGTAGTCAGTCCATCATTCAGTGTTAATGTGCAGGAATCTGACAGATAATTTTTCGTCGAAAATGCATAGTCACCAATTTCCTTCACAGAAGATGGCAGCGTAATCTCTGCAAAATTGTTACCAGCAAATGCTCGCTTTCCAATCTTCGTAATTCCTTCTGGAATTGTAATGCTCTTCAGATTGCTCATATAATTTTTTGCATCCGAGCATCCAAATGCTGCATCCGGAATTTCTGTCAGTCCTTTAGAAAGATTGATTCTTTCTAATTTAGGATTCGTCGCAAATGCTCCATTTCCCAGCTTGGTAACTGTATCCGGTAAAATCACGCTTGTAAGGTTATTCGTCTGGAATGCACTGTTTCCAATCTCTGAAAGTCTGGACGGGAATGTTACTTCTTTTAAGCCATTATTCTGAAAAGCATTATTACCGATTTTCTGTAATCCAGTCGGCAGATATACAGAATCAAAACCTTCTTCCGCGGAAGCAAACAATCCATTGCCTCCTGCCTGTGCATCAGCGATTGCAGTCACATACATTCCATCTTTATTAAAATCAGGAATCACAAGATCTTTATTCGCTGCTCTTTTTGCAATTCCTGTTTTCGAAAGACCTGTTACTGTCTGTCCATCAAACGTAAAATCATTCACATTCCATGGAAGATCTGGATTCTCTGTCTCTGTCGATCCATCATTAATCACCAGTCTCTGCACCCATGAATGCTGGGATTCTGTCTCTTTTTTGTCGTGGTGAATTCTGTCTTTCACTTCAAATTCTGCGTTATCTGCATACATATACACAATTCCGGCCTCATACGTCTTTCCGCCAGATGTATACGTTTTATATTTTTTAGGTGCATCTGCCGACAATGCTTCTTTTCCTGTATTCCATGCAAATACATCTTTATTAACAACTTCTGTATAATCCGGAAGTCTTACAGATTTGATAAAGTTTTTTGCAAATGGCATTCCATGCATCTCTAACTGAAAATCACACGTAGTTGGGAAATTGACTGTTGTGATCTTGTTTCTTGCAAAAGACTGTGTCTCTATCCACCAGATCGTCTTTGGGAATTTCACAGACACGATCTCATTATCCATGAATGAATTTGGCAGACATGCAATCACTCCTTCCGGCAACGTTACCGACGTAAGTTTGTTACCGGCAAATGCATTTTCTGCAATTACAAAATTTCCTCTCTTTGTAACCTTTCCATTTGTAACGGTATCATTATAATCCACCATCATTCCTGTTGGAAATGTTACAGATGTAAGTCCTTTCTTGTAGAAAGCACTTGGTGCAACACCTACTACCTGGTCTCCTTCATCATCCGTAGACGGAAGTACCAGATCTGTGTTCTTCTCAAGTTTTGCAAGACCTGATTCTGAAAAACCGGCGATTGCAGATCCCTTGATCACTAAATCTCTGGAATAGTCACACCCATACAGTCTTTTTTCATACGATGTATAAGTGAAGTCTTCTACGTTCCATACAGATGCATCCACATTCTCACTGTCGTTATTCTGTACGGTGGTCTGCTCTGTCTCTTTGATACCACCCGTCTGTTGTACTGCATCTGCGGATGGTTCCGATACTTGCTCTTTTTCCTGTTTTGCTTCTTCGGATTTTGTCTGATCATCTGTCCCTGTCTGTTCCTGAGATTCCGCATTGTCTTCTCCCGAACCAGACTTTACGCTATCTTCTACTACAATTCCAGTACTAGTCTCTTCTGCTGCTACAGATATTGCATTTGAAAATATCATGACCATGCATAAAATCCACGCTAAAAGTCTTTTTCTTTTCACCTTTTTTCCTCCTGGTTTTATATAATTTCTTACTACCTTCACTTTATCATTGAATGCTTATTTTTCCTAATCAATATTATTAATATATTTGATAGATATATAGATATTTTCTATGCAATTCGTTCATTCTTCCTATTGATTTTCTCTATTTTTTGTGAAATTATTATAGATAATAATTATAATATTCGAGGAGATTACAACATGAAAAAGCTATCGCAAAAGCAGTGGGCGGTTTTTCTATCCATTTTGGCCATATTAACCGGAATTATATTATTTTCAGGTGCTCACGATCTGCTTTGGTACTGGATATTCGGATTGGGCTTTGGATGGATCTTACAGCGTTCACATCTCTGTTTTGTGTCAGCCACAAGTGACCCTTTCATCATGAATTCTACTGACCAGTTTCGTTCCATATTGATTGGAATTTTATTTGCATCTGTTGGTACTTCTGCATTTAAATTTTTATACGGCAATACATATAACATGCAGGGTGTTTCCGCGATCAGTATACCTTTGGTCTTCGGAGCATTTATTTTTGGAATCGGCATGGTTTTGGCAGGATGTTGTTCATCCGGTATGTTCATCCGGATCGGTGAGGGGTATCTGATTCACCTTATTACATTTATCTGTGTAATGTCCGGATATTTCTTTGCAAGTACACATTATCAGCTTTTATGGGCTCCGTTTATCAAAAAAGCTCCATCTGTTTTTCTGCCGGATTATTTCGGATGGGCAGGCGGAATCAGCATAAACCTTTTCATCATTATTCTTCTTTATGTTATCGCACTTCGTGCGGAAAAAGGACATGCACCATCAGAAAGCACAAATTATCTGAAAGGTGCTATATGCCTTGGCTTACTGAGCAGTATTCACATATTTGTTTTAAAAAGTCCATGGGCCGTTTCCGGAGCCTTTTACTGGATAGAAGATTTTTTCAAAAATCTTTTCCAAGGAACCGCTTATTCCTCTTTGAAACACGCACCGGTAACTGCATATGGAAGCAACATCCGGAATATTGGTCTCCTTATCGGATCACTGATTTCCATATTATTCAGTAAGCGGTTCAGTATTAAAAAAATCCGTTCCGGCAAACAAGTAAAGAAATCTGTCATTGGTGGACTCCTTATGGGCTATGGAATCTGTATCGCAGGCGGTTGTAATATCAGTTCATTTTTCATTGCTGCAGCTTCCCTCTCTGTCTCCGGATGGGTTTTCATGATTGCATTGTTTGCAGGAGCTTTTGTTGGAATTAAAATTTTATATAAAACTATGTGAGATTAAGATTATGACTATTATCAAGAAATTAAAAAACTTAATTTTTAAATCGGGATTACATCGCAAAGAACAAATGGCCATTCTTTTTACCGTCATTTGCTTTGCACTGTCCGGACTCTTTCTGCCTTCATTAAAAAAGAATCTTTCCCTTGAAGCAGACACGTTTTCCGTCAAATCCGGGGTAGAACATAACGTCAAAAAGAAGACTTCTAAAAAAGCGGACAAAAATATATGCAAGACACCTCTTGTTACAGAGGACACCTCTCAGGCAGAAGAAGATACAGACAAACCAAATTCAGAAGATCCCGATAAATCTTCTGATTCTTCCAATACAGAAGATAAGAACACACAAAATAAAAATTCGGAGGATACACAAACTGCCGATGCATCCGAGCCATCACAAAATCAGAATACAACAATTGCTCCGGCATCTTCTGGTTCTTCATCCGGCAGTTCTTCTTCATCTACTCAGCCTTCCCAGAGTGGCAGCAGTTCTTCTACGACACCATCCACACCTTCTGCTCCTGCAAAAGTCTGGGTTCCACCAGTATACAAAACTGTACATCATGATGCAGTCTATCAGACAGTAAAGGTGGTAATCTGTAATTACTGTGGCGCAGAATTTAATTCCACCGGAGAATTTCAAGTTCACAAAGATGCCAACGGTGGATGAAGCGGCTTACATACCACTTGCAGGATTGCAAGCAAACAAGTTCTCGTATCTGAAGCCTGGGATGAACAGGTTCTGGTATCTGAAGGATATTACAAATAGAAAAAGTGTATGGTCTTTCACAATTGACCATACACTTCTTTATTTTACAGTTCAATATCCGGAATTTCTTCCTTGAATCCCTCTCCCACAACTTCATTGGATTCTACGATGATTGTAAATGCTTTCGGGTCGATGGTATGTACCATCTTCTTAATGGTGTACATCTGCTTGTTATTGCAGGCGCACATTACGACATCTTTGTCTTTCTTGGAATAGCTTCCGATTCCTTTTAATATTGTAGATCCTCTTCCTGAGTATGCGTCAATCTTTTCCGCGATCTCAGCACCTTTTTCAGTTACGATCAAGGTCATCTTTCCTTCATCGATACCATACATGATTCTGTCCATTACCATTGCCATCAGATAAGTAACGATAACACCATAGATCAGGCCGTCTATATCCTTGAATACCAGTGCTGTTCCAAGGATGATCGTGCAGATATCAAGGACAAATGTAATAATTCCAAGCGTAATATGTGGTTTTACTTTCTTGATCGCCACGCTGATGAAGTCCTGTCCGCCTGTTGAAGAACCTCTCATGAAGATCATCGCATAGCCGATTCCGCATAACACGCCCATACACAGAGCTGCTAAAAATCTGCTTCCGTCATAGACCGGGAACAGCGGTGCTACGTAGTCCATCAATAATGACGAAATGATCATCGATTTCATAGATTTTAAGAAAAATTCTTTTCCTAAAAATTTATAACAGAAGATTGCAACAGGTACGTTCAGAATAATTGTTCCGGCACCGACCGGCAGTCCGAATAAGTGATACAGGATGATCGCGATACCGGAAAATCCAGCTACCGGGAAATCTGCATTCAGCGCAAAGTTGTAAATACCAACTGCAATGATCATACCTGCTACGATATCAATGATAATATCAATGAATAATTCTTTCCAATTTACATTTTTCATTTCCATTCCTCCTAGATTTATTTTATACTTTCTGCGGACTTACATCTCATAACAACACAAAAAAGCAGCCACAAATTATATGTAAATATAATTCGCAACTGCTCTTATGTTCATAACTATAACAAATTTTATTATGGTTGTCAAGGATTTTCCTTTACTCTATCTTGTATTCTATCTTGTATGTCATATTTCAACATTTTTAAGGACGTATTTTCGCTTTATGGACACACTTTTAATGACGTAACAGATTGTTACCATCCTTTTTTCACAATCCCGTCCCCATATTTTCCTTCTAATTTCTTCAACGCCTCTTTCAGATTCTTCTTTTTCTTCCTCGTTTCTTCGGACTCGAACTTCATATCGAACAGACTCAACTGCTCCGGTTCGCTTTCTTCCGATAATTTAGACGTCCGGATTCCAAGAAGTCTGATAGGTTCTCCGTTCCACAGTTCACGGAATAATTCAATAGCGCTCCGGTAAATATCCTGATCCTGATTCGATGCTTTCTCCATCTGCATCTGATGGGACACTTGATTAAAAGTATGATACTTAATCTCCACGCTTACCATCCCGGCTTTCTGCCCGGCTTTTCGCAATCGTCGTCCCACGCTTGCAGCCAGATCTTTTAACACCGGCAATGCCTCTTCCTCTGTTGTCAGATCTTTTGGCAGTGTCGTAGAATTACCGACTCCTTTTGCTTCTGCCCGGACGCTTTCTACTTCCGAATCATCGAGTCCGTTGGCAAATTCCCATAGCTTTCTTCCATGGCTTTTCAGATGCAGTTCCAGAATTGCCGGATCTATATTCGCCAGATCTCCGATCGTATAGATTTCCAGCTTCTTCATCGTCTCTACACTGGAACGCCCTGCCATAAATAACTCTCCGATCGGTAGCGGCCACATTTTCACCGGAACTTCTTCCGGGAACAGTGTATGCACTTTATTCGGTTTTTCAAAGTCGGATGCCATCTTTGCCAGGACTTTTCTGGAAGATATCCCCACATTCACCGTGAATCCGAACCTTTTATACACCTCATCCTTGATTTCATTCGCACCTACCACAGGAGATGTGAACCGGTCCGCAATCTCTGTGAAATCCATATAGCATTCATCCACACTGACCTGTTCTATATGTGTCGTGTAGGTACGTAAGAATTCCATCAGTTTCCGGCTGTATTCGTGATACATCTGGTGATCCGGCGGATAAGTCTTAAGATTCGGACACTTACGAAAGGCATTCGCAACAGGTTCCCCCGTACGAATGCCATATTTTTTTGCCGAAATGGATTTGGCCAGTACGATACCGTGGCGAGACTTCTGGTCACCGCCAATGATCGCCGGTATCGTCCGGATATCCACTTTTGCTCCGTTTTTCAATTGTTCTACTGCTGTCCAGCTAAGATAAGCTGAATTGACATCTATGTGAAATATTATTCGCACACGCTCTGACTCCTTGCCACAAGCTTACCGTCTTCTACGTCTATGATGATCGTATCCTGTGCGCCTACATCGCCCTGCAGCATCAGTTTTGCTGCCAGTGTATCGACGTGTTTCTGAAGGAATCTCTTCAGTGGTCTTGCACCATAGTTCGGATCATATCCTCCGTCTACGACATATTTCTTCGCATCTTTGGTCAGGAAGATAGAAATCTCACGATCAGCCAGACGTTTGTTGACGTCAGCTACTAATAAGTCAATAATGTCATAAATGTTGTCTTTCGTCAATGGTTTGAACATGATCGTCTCATCCAGACGGTTCAGGAATTCCGGTCTGAAATGTGCTCTTAAGTCTTCCATTACCGCATTCTGGCTCTCCTGGCTGATGTTGCCATTTTCATCCATACCGTCCAGCAGATACTGGGATCCGATATTGGATGTCATGATCAGGATCGTGTTCTTAAAGTCTACGGTACGTCCCTGTGAATCGGTGATACGTCCGTCATCCAGTACCTGTAATAAGATATTGAATACATCCGGATGTGCCTTTTCTACCTCATCGAACAGTACAACCGAATAAGGTCTTCTTCTGACTGCCTCGGTAAGCTGTCCGCCTTCATCGTATCCGACATATCCCGGAGGCGCTCCGATCAGACGGGACACGGAGTATTTCTCCATGTACTCACTCATATCGATACGCACCATGTTATTCTCATCGTCAAACAGATTCTCTGCCAGTGCTTTGGCAAGTTCTGTCTTACCTACACCGGTAGGTCCAAGGAACAGGAAGGAACCGATTGGTTTGGTCGGGTCTTTGATTCCTGCTTTGGAACGGATGATGGCTTCTGTTACCAGTTCTACGGCTTCATCCTGTCCGATGACTCTCTTATGCAGTTCATCACCTAAATGTAAGGTCTTGCTTCTTTCGCTTTCATTTAATTTTGCAACAGGAATTCCGGTCCAGCGAGATACGATTCTTCCGATCTCTTCATCATTAACACTTTCATGTACCAGTGAGAGGTCTTCATCTTTTACCTTGGCTTCTTCTTCCTCTAACTGCTTCTGAAGCTGTGGCAGTCTGCCATACTGAAGTTCTGCCGCCTTCTCCAGATCATAAGAATGCTGTGCTTTTTCGATATCTTTGTTGACCTGCTCGATCTCTTCACGTAATTTCTGTACACGCTCGACACCGACTTTTTCATTATCCCACTGTGCTTTCTTACCGGCAAATTCATCTCTAAGTTCTGCCAGTTCCTGCTGTAAGTGTTCCAGACGTTCTTTGCTTAACCGGTCGTCTTCTTTCTTCAGTGCGGTCTCCTCAATCTCCATCTGCATGATCTTACGGTTCAGCTCATCCATCTCTGCCGGCATGGAATCCAGTTCCGTCTTAACCAGTGCACACGCCTCATCTACAAGGTCGATAGCCTTATCTGGAAGGAAACGGTCGGAAATGTAACGGTCAGATAATGTTGCGGCTGCTACCAGCGCACCATCTGTGATCTTCACACCATGGAATACTTCATAACGTTCTTTCAGTCCACGAAGGATAGAAATCGTATCTTCTACGGTAGGTTCTTCTACCATAACCGGCTGGAAACGTCTCTCAAGTGCGGCGTCCTTTTCAATATACTGACGATATTCATCCAATGTCGTTGCACCGATACAGTGGAGTTCACCTCTTGCCAGCATAGGTTTTAACATATTTCCGGCATCCATGGCTCCGTCCGTCTTACCGGCTCCGACGATGGTATGCAATTCATCGATGAACAGGATGATTCTTCCGTCACTGTTCTTTACTTCTTCCAATACTGCTTTCAGACGTTCCTCGAATTCACCACGGTATTTCGCACCGGCTACCAGTGCCCCCATATCCAGTGAGAAGATTGTCTTCTCTTTCAGTCCTTCCGGTACATCCCCTCGTACAATACGCTGTGCAAGACCTTCGACAACTGCCGTCTTACCTACACCAGGTTCACCGATCAGAACCGGGTTGTTCTTCGTCTTACGGGAAAGGATTCTGACCACATTACGGATCTCGGAATCACGTCCGATCACCGGATCCATCTTCTGTTCTCTTGCTCTTTCTACCAGATCGGTACCAAATTTATTCAATGTATCATAGGTATCTTCCGGGTTATCACTGGTCACTTTCTGATTGCCTCTGACGGTTGAAAGTGCCTGTAAGAATCCTTCTCTTGAAATGCCCATCTCACGGAAAAGTGCTTTTACTTCCTTGCTTGCATATTTCATAATAGAAAGGAAGAGATGTTCTACAGATACATATTCATCTCCCATCGCTCTTGCTTCATCTTCACCGTGTACCAGTGCATTGTTCAGATCCTGTCCGACATACTGCTGCCCGCCCTGGACTTTCGGACGTTTCTGAATAGCTTCTTCTACTCTGTTGATAATGAGCTTCTTATCGAGTCCCATCTTCTCCATTAATTTTGCGATCAGGCTGTCATCCTGTGTCAGTAACGCATATAATAAATGTTCCTGTGCAATCTCCTGGTTGCCATAATCCATTGCAATGCGTTCACAGTTCTGTACAGCCTGTAATGATTTCTGTGTGAATTTATTTATATTCATAGTGACAACCTCCTTTTTTGCTCTTGTTCTATTTGCAATATAACAATACATCGTTTTATTAGCACTGTCAAGAGGTGAGTGCTAATATTTTGAGATTTTTTTTGCAAACCTTGATTTTACGAGGTTTGCAACACTTTTTCTTCCTTATAATCATCACTTTTTCTTGATTTGACACCA
>OCHA01001277.1_pt1 | contig 20363 bp, 14 predicted proteins | sample 1538591 | NCBI WGS metagenome assembly OCHA01 (sample SAMN04571710, study PRJEB22368) | human gut metagenome | biome: human gut; material: stool | host: Homo sapiens | place: Luxembourg | collected 2012-09-06 | reverse complement strand
TGCCGCGATAACTTGAGAAACTCGCGAAGCGTGTTTCTCATAGTTGTTGTGTGTTGGAAAGGAACTGCCGGTGACAGGGATTTTCAATGGCAGTCTCTTCTGGAGGATTTGCCTGGAGGTAAGTTCTGTTATTGAGTTTCGGGGGAGAAAGAATTATAATAAATATATTGGGTCTGAATAAACAGGACTTTATATGACTACAAAGGAAAACAGAGAAAAACAAAGGAGAGATAAATGAGGGGAAAGAAACGTATTCCGGCAATTCTTATGGCGGTGATCCTCGGAATATCTCTGGGGGCAGCGCCGGCAATAACGTATGCGGAACCAGAGACCGATGCAGGAACAGCTGCAGAAACTGAGAATCAGGCAGTTTCAGAAGAAGCAGAAAAGGAACTTACACCGGAAGAGTTAGAAAAAAAAGCAGAAGAGGATACTTATAATATGGAAATCCAGTCGAATAGCTGGAAGAACTGGCCGCAGGGACCTGGAACTTACGGGGAAGCTGCAATTGTGATGGATGCAGGAACCGGAAGTATTTTATATGAGAAGAATATAGATGCGCATGAATATCCGGCAAGTATTACAAAAGTGCTGACAGCACTGATTGCATTAAAGTATGGAAATTTATCGGATTCGGTTACATTTACCAACGATTGTGTATCCTTTATGCAGGCGGGTGATTCTTCTGTCGGCTTAAAAGAAGGAAATGTGATTACGCTGGAGCAGGCTTTATATGCAACGCTTCTGGCATCGGCGAATGAAGCTGCTTATGCAGTTGCGGAAAATGTAGGAAAGAATGCAGGACAGGATTATAACTGGTTTATTGAGCAGATGAATCAGGAGTGTCAGAAGCTTGGAGGAAAGAATTCTAATTTTGTTAATGCGAATGGTCTCCACGATGATAATCATTATACATGTGCGAGAGATATGGCACTGATCGGCAGGGAAGTCTGGCGGTATCCGGAATTCCTGAAGATGTGCCAGGAACAAAGCTATACGATACCGGCATCGGATACAACCGAGGAGCATGTATTTGCCCAGCATCATAAGATGTTGATCGATGTGAATAAGAATTATTACGAATATGCCGTGGCAGGGAAGACAGGGTATACCTCTAACGCTCTGTCTACACTGATTACGATGGCGGATAATGGCAATATGAAACTGGTCTGTGTTGTACTGCGGACACACGGAGCAAATATTTACCCGGATACGAGAAATCTGTTTGAATATGTTTTCAATAACTTCCAGAAAATCAGTGTGACGGATGAGAAGAAACCGGCTGAGGTGAGTGAATTTATTCAGGCTTCTGAAAGACAGGCGGCAGAAGATGAGATGACGGGTGAAAATTCAAATGCGGTGGAAACAGAAAGTCAGACAGAAAATACAGATCAGAGTGTCTCATCAGGCGGAAATGAGTATCAGGCTCTGGAAGATGGATATGTACTGCTTCCGGCTGGTGTAACATTTGACGATGTGAAGTATAAGATCGAGGATGTAGACGAGAACTTAGGAATGGGGACGATCAAGTATACTTATGATGGACATCAGGTAGGAAGTGCAACGGCCAGACTGAGTGATGAATATTTACAGAAATTAAGTGATAAGAAAAATGTGGACAGCAAACAGGAAAATGTGGATAATTCATGGAAAAAGAAAATAAAAAGTGGAAAAATCGGCGAAACTATTCTGAATAGAATAAAACAAATTCCTGCATTTCTGAGTCACAAATTTTCAAAAAAATCCAATGTGGAAAAGTATGTGATCACAGGCGGATCTGTTGTGTTGATAATTTTATTCTTAAGCCTGATTATTGTGGTAGTCCGCAGACGAATTCACAGGCACAGATAATGGCAGATAATGCCGGAGATAAAAATCTAAGAGAAAACCGCTTAAAAAAAGTAAAAACCCTTGACGGATTTTAGGATTGTTGCATATAATAAGGGATGTGAAAAACGCTGACGAAGACAGTAGGATATAACAGAACGCTATAGCGAGCCGGGGATGGTGGAAGTCCGGTACAAGTAAGATATATCTGAATATCACTTCTGAGTTGCAGGATTTGAAAGGTTCTGAGGGTGTGAATAAGCCTGACTGCCAAGTAAAAACTGACGGTATTCCTCCGTTATAGGGAAGACATATGATGGTATGTTAGGTGGTTTATAAACGTAAGTACAGCTTTCGTCCTATACAGGGCGGAAGCTTTTTTTAATTCTATGTTTTAATTTTATGGAGGTAAATATGTATAAGAAAGTTTCTACAGACCTTAATTTTGTAGACAGAGAAAAACAGACAGAGAAATTCTGGGAAGACAATGACATTTTCAGAAAAAGTATGCGTGACCGTGAAGGCAACGAGATCTATATGTTCTATGACGGTCCTCCGACAGCCAACGGAAAACCGCACATCGGACACGTTCTGACACGTGTTATCAAGGATATGATCCCAAGATACCGTACAATGAAGGGATACGAAGTTCCAAGAAAGGCCGGATGGGACACACACGGACTTCCGGTAGAGCTGGAAGTTGAGAAGCTTCTCGGACTGGACGGAAAAGACCAGATCGAAAAATACGGTATGGAGCCATTCATCAAGAAATGTAAAGAAAGCGTATGGAAATACAAAGGTATGTGGGAAGACTTCTCTAATACCGTAGGTTTCTGGGCTGATATGGATGATCCATATGTAACATATGATAATAACTTTATCGAGTCTGAGTGGTGGGCACTCAAGAGAATCTGGGACAAGAAGCTCCTGTATAAAGGATTCAAGATCGTGCCATACTGTCCTCGCTGCGGAACTCCGCTTTCTGCACAGGAAGTAGCACAGGGCTATAAAGATGTAAAAGAACGTTCTGCGATCGTTCGTTTCAAAGTCGTAGGAGAGGATGCATATTTCCTCGCATGGACAACAACACCATGGACACTTCCGTCTAACATCGCACTCTGTGTGAACCCGGAAGAAGACTATGCGAAAGTAAAAGCTGCTGACGGCTATACTTATTATATGGCTGTTGCACTTCTCGATACCGTACTTGGCAGACTTGCCGATGAAGAAAACGGAACAAAGGCTTACGAGATTCTTGAGATATACAAAGGTAAAGATCTCGAATACAAAGAGTACGAGCCATTATACCAGTGTGCTTATGACTGCGCTTCCAAGCAGAACAAGAAAGCATTCTTCGTTACATGCGATACCTATGTAACACTGACAGATGGTACCGGTGTGGTTCATATCGCTCCTGCATTTGGTGAAGACGATGCCAAGGTCGGACGCAGATATGATATGCCGTTCGTTCAGTTGGTAGACGAAAAAGGTAATATGGGAGAGACGACTCCGTTTGCCGGATTATTCGTTAAGAAGGCTGACCCGGAAGTATTAAAAGACCTCGACGGACGCGGACTTCTCTACGATGCACCGAAGTTCGAGCACAGCTATCCACACTGCTGGAGATGTGATACACCACTTATTTACTACGCTCGTGAATCATGGTTCATCAAGATGACAGAAGTAAAAGATGACCTGATCGCCAACAACAATACAATCAACTGGATTCCGGAAAGCATCGGTAAAGGACGTTTCGGCGACTGGCTTGAGAACGTTCAGGACTGGGGTATCAGCCGTAACCGTTACTGGGGAACTCCACTGAATATCTGGGAGTGTGAGTGCGGACACCAGCATTCGATCGGAAGCATCGAAGAGCTGAAAGAAATGTCCGATAACTGTCCAGATGAGATCGAACTTCACCGTCCATACATCGACGAAGTAACGATCAAGTGCCCATGCTGCGGAAAGCAGATGCACAGAGTACCGGAAGTTATCGACTGCTGGTTCGACAGTGGATCTATGCCATTTGCACAGCATCACTATCCATTTGAGAATAAAGAATTATTTGAAAAGCAGTTCCCTGCAGACTTCATCTCCGAGGCTGTTGATCAGACACGTGGATGGTTCTACTCACTGCTTGCGATCTCTACACTGATCTTCAACAAAGCACCATACAAGAACGTTATCGTACTTGGACACGTGCAGGATGAGAACGGTCAGAAGATGAGTAAGTCCAAAGGAAATGCAGTCGATCCATTCGACGCACTGGAGAAATACGGAGCAGATGCGATCCGCTGGTACTTCTATGTCAACAGTGCACCATGGCTTCCGAACCGTTTCCACGGAAAAGCCGTTGTAGAAGGACAGAGAAAGTTCATGGGAACACTGTGGAACACCTATGCGTTCTTCGTACTGTATGCGAATATCGATGATTTCGATGCAACAAAATACACACTGGAATACGACAAGCTGTCCGTTATGGATAAATGGCTTCTGTCTAAGCTCAATTCAGCAATCAAGGCAGTAGACTATGACCTGTCTAACTACAAGATCCCGGAGGCTGCAAAGGCACTTCAGAGCTTCGTAGACGATATGAGTAACTGGTATGTAAGACGTAGCCGTGAACGTTTCTGGGCAAAAGGAATGGAACAGGATAAGATCAATGCTTACATGACTCTGTACACAGCACTGGTTGAGATCTGTAAGACAGCAGCTCCGATGATCCCGTTCATGACAGAAGACATCTATCAGAATCTGGTAAGAAGCGTGGACGAGAGCGCTCCGGAAAGTATCCACCTGTGCGACTTCCCGGTTGTAAATGAAGCACACATCGACACAGAACTGGAAGCCAATATGGACAATGTTCTGAAGATGGTTGTTATGGGACGTGCATGCAGAAATACTGCAAACATCAAGAACCGTCAGCCGATCGGACAGATGTATGTAAAAGCTGATTTTGAAGTACCGGAATTTTACAAAGACATCGTAAAAGATGAATTAAATGTAAAGAATGTAACATTTACACAAGATGTTCGTGACTTTACTTCATATACTTTTAAACCTCAGTTAAAGACAGTAGGACCAAAATATGGTAAAATGTTAGGAGGTATTAAAGCAGCACTCGATAACCTCGAAGGAAATGCAGCAATGGATGAGTTAAATGCTACAGATGCCCTGAAGCTTGATATCAATGGACAGGAAGTGACTCTGTTCCGCGAAGATCTGTTGATTGAATCTGCACAGATGCCGGGATATGTATCTGAGAATGACAACGGAATTACAGTTGTTATGGATACAAACCTTTCAGAAGAACTTCTGGAAGAAGGATTTGTACGTGAGATCATCAGTAAAGTACAGACCATGCGTAAGGAAGCCGGATTCGAAGTTATGGATAAGATCGCAGTAACTTTTGAAGGTACAGAAAAAGCAGAGAAAGTATTTGCAGACAATGCATCTACGATCGCAGATGAAACACTTGCACTGGAAGTTACAAAAGCAGCACCTGCAGGCTACACGAAAGAGTGGAAGATCAATGGAGAAGCTGTAACGATCGGTGTGGAAAAGAGATAATCAAAGCCCAGTTTTTTAGAAGGGAAGTAGAAAATGTATAATCCAAGATTTGAAAAAGACGTATTTAAAAGAGATGTGCGGAACAATGTAAAGACATTGTTCCGTAAGGAAGTAGAAGAGGCAACTCCGCAGCAGTTGTTCCAGGCAGTTTCTTATGCTGTAAAGGAAGCCATCATCGATGACTGGCTTGCAACACAGAAACAGTATGAGAAAGACGATCCGAAGACTGTATATTACATGTCCATGGAATTCCTGCTCGGAAGAGCGCTCGGAAACAACCTGATCAACATGACAGCATATAAGGAAGTAAAAGAAGCTCTGGAAGAGATGGGAATCGACCTGAACGTGATCGAGGACCAGGAGCCGGATCCGGCACTTGGTAACGGTGGACTCGGACGTCTGGCAGCATGTTTCCTGGATTCTCTTGCAACGCTGGGATATGCATCTTACGGATGCGGTATCCGTTACCGTTATGGTATGTTCAAGCAGAAGATCAGAGACGGCTATCAGGTAGAAGCACCGGATAACTGGTTAAAAGACGGCAACCCGTTCGAGCTCCGCAGACCGGAATATGCGAAAGAAGTACGTTTTGGCGGAAATATCCGCGTGGAATATGATGAGGCAGGAAAGACACATTTCGTTCAGGAGAACTATGAATCTGTAATGGCGATCCCTTATGATTATCCGATCGTAGGATATGGCAACCACATCGTGAACACACTCCGTATCTGGGATGCAGAAGCGATCGTAGACTTCCAGTTAGATTCCTTTGACCGCGGAGATTATCACAAAGCCGTTGAGCAGGAGAACCTTGCGAAGAACATCGTAGAAGTGCTTTATCCAAATGATAACCACGTTGCAGGAAAAGAACTGAGACTGAAACAGCAGTATTTCTTCGTATCAGCAAGTATCCAGGCTGCAATTGCGAAGTTTAAAAAGAAACACGGGGATATCAGCAAACTTCCTGAGAAAGTAACATTCCAGATGAATGATACACATCCGACAGTAGCAGTAGCAGAGCTTATGCGTATTCTTCTTGACGAGGAAGATCTCGGATGGAACGAAGCGTGGGATATCACAACAAAATGCTGTGCATACACGAACCACACAATTATGGCAGAAGCACTTGAAAAATGGCCAATCGACCTGTTCTCAAGACTGCTTCCACGTATTTACCAGATCATCCAGGAGATCGACCGCCGCTTCATCGAGCAGGTAAGAGCGCAGTATCCTGGTAATGAAGAAAAGGTTAAGAAGATGGCAATCCTGATGGACGGTCAGGTGAAGATGGCACACCTTGCGATCGTTGCAGGCTATTCTGTCAACGGTGTTGCAAAGCTGCATACAGAGATCCTGAAGAATCAGGAACTGAAAGATTTCTATCAGATGATGCCGGAGAAGTTCAACAATAAGACAAACGGTATCACACAGAGACGTTTCCTTATGCATGCGAACCCGCTGCTTGCCGACTGGGTAACAGAGAAGCTCGGAACAAAAGAGTGGATCACAGACCTGTCCAAGATGAGCGGACTGAAGGAATGGCTGGATGACGAAGAGGCTCTGAAAGAATTCATGACGATCAAGTTCAAGAACAAAGAGCGTCTGGCCGCTTACATCAAGGAGCATAACGGAGTAGAAGTAGATCCAAGATCGATCTTCGATGTACAGGTAAAACGTCTGCACGAATACAAACGTCAGCTGCTGAATATCCTGCATGTAATGTATCTGTACAACCAGATCAAAGAGCATCCGGAAATGTCCTTCTATCCTAAGACATATATCTTCGGAGCAAAGGCTTCCGCAGGATATATCCGTGCAAAAGAGATCATCAAACTGATCAACTCAGTTGCAGATGTGATCAACAATGACCGCAGCATCAACGGCAAACTGAAAGTTGTATTTATCGAAGATTACCGTGTATCCAACGCAGAGCTGATCTTCGCGGCAGCAGATATCAGTGAGCAGATTTCTACAGCTTCCAAGGAAGCTTCCGGAACAGGTAACATGAAGTTCATGATGAACGGTGCACCGACACTCGGAACAATGGACGGAGCGAACGTAGAAATCGTAGACGAAGTCGGAATCGACAATGCATTTATCTTCGGACTGAGTGCAGACGAAGTAATCAACTACGAGCAGAACGGTGGATACAATCCATACGATATCTACAACAACGATCCGGATATCAGAAGAGTGGTAGACCAGCTGGTAGACGGAACTTATGCAAACGGTGATAAAGAGATGTATCGTGACCTTTACAACAGCCTTCTGAACAATCAGGGTGGTGCAAGAGCAGATATGTACTTTATCTTAAAAGACTTCCGCTCTTATGCAGATGCCCAGGCACGTGCAATGGAAGCTTACAAAGATACAGAAAAATGGGCTAAGATGGCTCTTAAGAATACCGCTTGCTGTGGTAAGTTCTCGGCAGACAGAACAATCCAGGAATATGTAGATGATATCTGGCATCTGGATCATGTTGTGATCGATGAGGATGAATTAGAATATTAAGAAATGAATAATAAGAGAAGCTCTCTCATACATTGAGGTATGGGAGGGCTTTTTTGTGCCAATGGGGACGGGGAAAGTGGTTCTGCCATCGGGGAGGTGTGCAAATATATGAGACGATACAAGGGAATAGGTGGAAAAGTGAAACAGGCCGGCTGCTGGCTGCTTATCATAGTCCTGCTTCCATATATCATAACCGTATTTATAAATGGACCGAAGGTTATCACTGCTTCAAAAGCAGATGAAACGATGGTGAAAATAAAGAAAAACGGAAAGATGCCTGTAGAGGAGTATTGTATCGGAGTGCTGGCCAGGGATATGCCGGCAGATTATGAGAAAGAAGCACTGAACGCACAGGCAGTGCTCATCCGGACAGAAGTATACCGCATGATTCAGGAAGCCGGTGGAGACGGTACACTGCCGGAAGAAGCGGCAGACGAATTCTGGACAGAAAAACAGATGAAATCTGCATGGGGCATGCAGTATGCGGAAAACTACCGGAAGTTGAAGAACGCATTGGAAGAGACAGCGGGACAAGTGCTGTTTTATAAGGATGCTCTGGCAATGACGCCATTTTTCTATCTGAGTAACGGATATACAAGGGACGCAAAAGAAGTACTGGGAAAGGAAGAATATCCTTATCTCAGGATCGTGGAGTGTCCGGAGGATGAGAAGGCGCAGGAGGAGATACAGACGGTGGTATTGACAGAGCAGGATACAGGCACACTGGATGTAGAGATACAGGAAACGGATTCCGTGGGATATGTGTTGAAGATCCGTGTAGGGGATAACGTAATGAGCGGAGAAGAATTCAGAAATAAATACCGGCTGGCATCCAGCTGCTTCACGTTGCAGCAGTATAATGGCAAATTAATGGTAACAACGAGAGGAGCCGGGCATGGGATCGGGATGAGTCAGTATACGGCGAATGAGATGGCAAAGCAGAAAAAAGGATACAGAAAAATTTTAAAATATTTTTTTGATGGAACGGATATAAAAGAAGTGACAGAAATTATAAAAGATGTATAACTACCACACGATCTGGCAAAAATATGGTCAGAGGTGGTGATGAAATGAATAAAAATCAGAAACCGTCAATGTCCAAACGGCGTGCTACCGTAGCAGCAGTGTTATGTTTTGTGGCGGCAATTGCAATAGCTGGAACATATACATTTAACGATTACAGAAAAACGCAGAAAAATGAGTTGGCGAAGGCGGAAGAAAAGAGCAGTCAGGACGGATTAGACAAGAAGAAAGACAGTGATGCAGCAAAAGAAACAGGAACATCCAAGATCAAAAGTGAAGGTACGGGAGACAGTACGACAGGAACTGACAGTAATGGAAGTGGAAACTCCGGGAATACTGGTAACGGGAAGAACGGACAGACAACGGGTACAGGGACAGCAGGAACTGGAACTGGAACCGGAACAACCGGAACTTCCGGAACAGACGGGACAGGAACGGCAGGTTCATCTGGTCGGAATGGAGTGGGAACTCAGGCAACCGCAGGAAGAAGCCATAATATTAACTTTACAGAAGACAGTTACATCTTATGGCCGGTGAACGGAGCTGTGATCATGAGCTACAGCATGGATAAGACGGTATATTTCCAGACGCTGGATCAGTACAAGTATAATCCGGCCGTGATCATCGAAGGCGCAGAAGGAGACCAGGTACTCTGCGGCGCACCCGGAATTATCAAGTCGATCGACGTCAGTGCACAGACAGGAACGACAGTCAATGTGGATATTGGAAATGGATATGAGCTGTTCTACGGACAGTTGAAAGAAGTGCCTGTGAAGGTCGGTGATTATGTAGAAGCCAAAAGCGTGCTTGGTTATGTGAGCCAGCCGACGAAGTATTACAGCAAAGAAGGATGCAATGTGTATTTTGAGATGCGCAAAAACGGACAGCCGGTGAATCCGGTGGAGTATACGGCGGATCAGGATTAAAAGAAAAGGACAGGGATTCCCGGAAATCTCTGTCCTTCTTTTGGGGTGGATAAAATTGACTTTCCGTGGGATAACGGATAAAATAAAGTGGATTATTACAGGAAAAATCAGACCGATTGTGGATAAGTGGGGACAACTACATGAATTATACCTATATCATAGAATGTGCAGACAGTACGTTATACACAGGCTGGACAAATGATCTGAATAAGAGGATAAAAGCACATAACAGTGGAAAAGGTGCGAAATACACGAAGACCAGAAGACCGGTGAAGCTTGTGTATTACGAAGAACATGAGACGAAGAATGAGGCGATGAGCCGGGAATATGCGATCAAGCAGCTGACGCGGAAAGAAAAGGAGACGCTGATCAGCGGCAGTGGAAACTTATGTGAAAAAGCGTGTGGATAAGGAGCGGACATGTACCAAAAGAAAGTAGAAGTAAAGAAAACCCTGGGACAGAAAACAGAAGACCGTCTGATGAAATATATTCTGGATAAGCAGATCGAGATCGGAGAGAAGATCCCGAATGAATTCGAACTGGCGGAGTTTTTCAAAGTCGGCCGGAGTACGGTAAGAGAAGCTGTAAAAGGACTGGTAAGCCGGGGCGTGCTGGAAGTACGGCGTGGAGACGGTACCTATGTGATCAGTACTGTAGATATGGAAAATGATATACTGGGATTCGGGCAGATCAAAGACCGGTACCGGCTGGCACTGGATCTCTTCGATGTCCGCCTGATGATAGAACCGGAGATCGTTACATGGGCCTGCAGGAAAGCAACAAAAGAGCAGATAGAGCATTTGCGGATGCTGTGTGATGAGGTGGAAATGTTGTATAAGCAGGGACATGACCACATTTACAAAGATATAGAATTCCACAGCTATCTGGCAAAACTGAGCAGCAATATTGTAGTGGAAAAACTGATCCCGGTTATTAATACTTCGGTTGTGACATTTGCCAATATTACATACAGGAGTCTTATGAGGGAGACACTGGAGACACACAGGGCAATTGTGACCGCGATTGAGCACAGAGATGCGGTCGGAGCCAAGTGTGCGATGAATATGCATCTGACATACAACAGGCAGGTGATCATGGAACTTCTGGAAGAAAGAAGAAAGCAGAAAAATCAGTGAAAAAATACGTCTGACGTTTATAATGACAGAAAAACGTCTCACAAGTGAATATAGTAATAATAGACAAAAACAGGCAGTGATCAGAACAAAAATCACTGCCTGTTTTGCGTATTGTGTACAAACCGAATTATATACATCATATGTATTGAATAAAAAACAAGCGGTTGTTATATTGTAGTCACATTCAACAGAGGCGCCGGATGTAACAGAATAAGAACAGAATAAAATAAGTAAGAAAAAGAGAAAAAAGATATTTCAGGAGGAAGAACAATGAGTGATTTTACTGCTTCTCCAGAACGGCTGATCATAGGAGCTCTTCTGGGATTTGCTGTATTGTTATTTTTGATTATTAAAGTGAAGATACAACCGTTCATTGCGATTATGTCATCAGCGTTGATCATCGCACTGGTAGCGGGGATGCCATTTAGTATGATTACAGATACACTGGCGGAAGGTGTAGGAACTACGCTGCAGACCATTGCGATACTGATTGGACTTGGTTCCATGTTCGGAGCGATCCTGCAGGTGTCTGGTGGTGTGGAAGTTATTGCAGATACGCTGTTAAAGGTATTTGGTGAAAAGAAAGCACCGTGGGCACTGGGAATTACAGGATTGATCGTAGGTATGCCGGTATTCTTTGAATCAGGACTTCTGATCCTTATTCCGGTTGCATTCGGAATTGCACGTAAAACGAAAAAATCTGTATTTTGTTATTCGATCCCACTTCTTGCAGGTCTGGCGATTGGACATGCATTTGTTCCACCGACACCGGGACCGGTTCTGGTAGCAGAGATGCTGGATGTGGAACTGAGTTATGTAATTATGCTCGGAATCATCATCGGTATTCCGGCTATGATCCTGGCAGGACCAGTATTTGGACGATATGCCGGAAAGAAATTCAACTGTCCGGTACCAAGTTCTTACCTGGAGAATGAAAAAGAAGCACAGCAGAAAAATACGGGAAAAAGACCGAATTTCTGTCTGATCGTCTGTATCATTCTTCTCCCGCTGTTCCTGATAATTTTAAATACATTATCATCAATTATTCCATTTATGAAACCGGCACAACCGGTATTGGAATTCTTAGGAACACCGGTAATTGCATTATTGCTCTCCACAATATGTGCCATGTTATTCCTTGGCCTGCCAGGTGGATTCAGTATTGTTGAAATCACGAATGTTATGACGAATTCATTACATTCCTGTGGAAATATTATTCTTCTGATCTCAGGTGGAGGAATGTTAAGATTTATCCTTCAGAATACAGGAATCGGAGAATTGTTCGGAAACTTTGTCGGAGGCTTACCACTTCCAATGGTTCTGGTTGCATTCCTTGTAGCAGCAGTAGTCAGGGTATCGGTGGGATCCGCGACGGTATCCATGACAATGGCAGCAGGTATTATCGCATCTATGCCGATGGTAGCAGACCTGTCGCAGCTTCAGCTGGCAACCCTTACGATTGCAATCGCGGCAGGAGGAACTGCATTCAGCCATGTCAATGATTCGGGATTCTGGCTCTCCAAGTCATTATTTGAAGTAGATGAAAAGACCAACCTGAAGACATGGACAGTAATGGAGACAATTGTCGGATTAGTAGGAATTGTCGGAGCAACCATCGTATGGTTCGTTGTTTCGTAGGAAAAACAGGAAATATGATAAAAGACCAGTAAAACAGGAGGAAATATAAGATGGAATTAAAAAGTCAGGAAATGAGAAAATTAGCACCGGAATTAGATCCACTCCGTATCGGAACAGGATGGAAAAAAGAAGACTTAAGTAAGCCACAGGTTATGATCGAAAGTACGTATGGTGACAGCCATCCGGGAAGCGGACATCTGAATATATTAGTTGAAGAAGTAAGAAAAGGTGTAGAAGAGGCCGGCGGATACGGAGCACGTTATTTCTGTACAGATATCTGTGACGGAGAAAGCCAGGGAACAGACGGAATCAACTACAGTCTGGCAAGCCGTGAGATGATCGCCAATATGATAGAGATCCATGCAAATGCAACACCATTCGATGCCGGTGTATATCTTTCAAGCTGTGATAAAGGAGTACCGGGAAATCTCATGGGACTTGCACGTGTGAACATTCCATCTGTTTTTGTTCCGGGTGGAACGATGAATGCCGGACCGGAGATGCTTACATTAGAGCAGCTCGGAATGTACAGTGCAAAGTATGAACGTGGAGAGATCGATCAGGAGAAGCTGGACTGGGCAAAATGCAATGCCTGCCCAAGCTGCGGAGCATGCTCATTCATCGGTACAGCATCTACATTACAGATCATGGCAGAGGCACTGGGACTTGCACTTCCGGGAAGCGCACTGATGCCGGCAACAAGTCCGGATCTCCTGGAATTTGCCAGAGAGGCAGGACGTCAGGCTGTAAAACTTGCAACTATGGAACATATGCTTCCATCAGATATCGTGACTATGGACAGTTTTGAAAACGCTATTCTGGTACATGCGGCAATTTCCGGAAGTACGAACTGTATGTTGCATCTTCCAGCCATTGCACATGAATTTGGAATCGAGATCACAGGTGATACATTTGACAGATTACACCGTAATGCAAGATATCTTCTGGACATCCGTCCGGCAGGAAAATGGCCTGCTGAGTGCTTCTATTATGCAGGTGGTGTGCCGGCGATCATGGAAGAGATCAAAGAGCACCTGCATCTGGATGTGATGACTGTGACAGGAAAGACACTGGGTGAAAACCTGGAAGAATTAAAACAGAACGGATTTTATGAGAAATGTGATAAATGGCTTCAGGAGTTCAACAAACGTTACAACGTGCAGGTGACAAAAGAAGACGTTATCCGCCCATACGATAAAGCAATCGGAACAGATGGAAGTATCGCTGTACTGAGAGGAAATCTTGCACCGGAAGGAGCTGTGATCAAACATACAGCCTGCCCGAAAGAGATGTTCAAGTCTGTATTAAGAGCCAGACCATTTGACAGTGAGGAAGAGTGTCTGGATGCGGTATTAAAACATAAAGTACAGAAAGGTGATGCTGTCTTCATCCGCTATGAAGGACCAAAGGGAAGCGGTATGCCGGAGATGTTCTACACATCAGAGGCTATCAGCAGTGATAAAGAATTAGGAAAGAGTATTGCGCTGATCACTGACGGACGTTTCTCAGGAGCATCTACCGGACCGGTAATCGGACACTGCAGTCCGGAAGCGGTTGACGGAGGCCCGATCGCATTAGTAGAAGAAGGCGACCTGATCGAGATCGATGTAATGGAAAGAAAACTGAACATCATCGGAATTGCAGGAGAACGTAAGTCAATGGAAGAGATCGACAAGGTTCTGGAAGAACGCCGCAAGAACTGGGCACCAAGAGAACCAAAATATAAAAAAGGTGTACTCCGTATGTTCAGCCAGCATGCGACAAGCCCGATGAAAGGTGCATATCTTGAATATTAATATTCGGGACTGAACATAAAACCGTCACAAAGCAGAAGAGTAAAGATAAAAAAGGAAAGAAAAAGATGGAACAAGAAGTAACGAAAACAGAAAGATTTCTCACAATGGGAGAGATCATGCTCCGTCTCACACCTCCGGAATGTGAAAAACTCCGGAATGCAACATGTTTCGAAGCAATCTATGGAGGAAGCGAAGCGAATATAGCAGTATCTCTGGCAAATCTCGGAATCGACAGTTCATTTTTTACAGTAGTACCGGATAACAGTCTTGGAAAAAGTGCAGTCCGTATGCTGAGAAGTAACGATGTACGCTGCTCACCGGTGATCTTCAGTACACCGGAGGAGACACCGACACACCGTCTTGGAACATACTATCTGGAGAGCGGATATGGGATCCGTCCGAGTAAAGTAATCTATGACAGAAAACACAGTGCATTTGATGAATATGATTTTTCAAAAACAGATCTGGAAAAAGTGTTAGAGGGATATACCTGGCTGCATCTTGGCGGGATCACACCGGCGCTTGGCGGATCATGCCGCCAACTGGTTATGGACAGTCTGAAGATCGCAAAAGAAAAAGGAATGACCGTCAGCTTTGACGGTAACTTCAGAAGTACCCTGTGGAGCTGGGAAGAAGCAAGAGATTTCTGTACAGAGTGTCTTCCATATGTAGATGTACTGATGGGGATTGAGCCTTATCATTTGTGGAAAGATGAGAACAATCACGGAAAAGGTGATGTAAAAGATGATATTCCATATCAGCCGGACCGCGAAGGACAGGACATGGTATTCCGAAAATTTGTGGAACGCTATCCGAATATCAAATGTATCGCCAGACATGTGCGTTATTCACCAAGCTGCAGTGAAAACAGCCTGAAAGCATATCTGTGGTACGATGGACAGACATATGAGAGCAGAACACTGACTTTCAATATTCTGGACAGAGTAGGCGGCGGTGATGCATTTGTCAGCGGAATCATCTATGCACTGATGAATGGATATGAGCCGGACGAGACTGCGAATTTTGCAGTGGCCGCAAGTGCGATCAAGCATACGCTTCATGGTGACGGCAATATTACCGATGATGTGTCATTGATACACCATGTCATGAATATGAATTTTGATATAAAAAGATAACGATAGAAATGATTTAATAACAGGAAAAGACAGGTGGAAAGAATGAAATCAATAGAAGAAAGATTTGCAGAATTAAAAGTGGTACCCGTTGTTGTTCTGAATGATGTGAAAGATGCGGCACCGTTAGCCAAAGCACTGGTAGAAGGCGGACTTCCATGTGCGGAAGTGACATTCCGTACAGATGCGGCAGCAGAGTCTATCCGTATTATGACAGAAGCATATCCGGATATGCTGGTCGGAGCAGGAACCGTTCTTACAACAGAACAGGTAGACAGGGCGGTAGAAGCAGGTGCAAAATTCATCGTAAGCCCGGGATTCGATCCGGAGATCGTAGATTACTGTATCGGGAAAAATGTACCGGTATTTCCGGGATGTATCTCACCGTCGGAAGTGGCACAGGCAGTAAAGCGTGGTCTTAAAATCGTGAAATTCTTCCCGGCAGAACAGTCCGGCGGACTTGCCATGATCAAGGCAATGGCAGCACCGTACAATATGTTAAAATTCATGCCGACAGGTGGAATCAATACAAAGAACCTGAAAGAGTATCTGGCATGTGATAAGATCCTTTGCTGCGGCGGAAGCTGGATGGTAAAGGGAGATATGGTAGAAGCGGGAGAATTTGATAAGATTCAGAAGCTTACGGAAGAAGCAAGAGCTCTCGCAGAATAAGTAAAAATAAGTGATATTAAGTGAAAAAAAGCTGCCATCGGCAGCTTTTTTCATATGGATTTCATTAAAGTACAAAAGCATACATCACCACAAAGTGACAAGCACTTCCGGCCATCACAAACAGATGAAAGATCTCATGGCTTCCAAAATATTTGTGCTTACTGTTAAAAATCGGAAGCTTCAACGCATAGATCACACCGCCAACGGTGTAGATGATACCACCGGCCAGCAGCCATCCGAAAGCCGCCGGGCTTAAGGAATTCAGCAATTGTGTAAATGCCAGTACGCAGGTCCAGCCCATGCCGATATAAAGCACGGATGAAACCCATTTCGGACAGTATACCCAGAATGCTTTGATCAGGATTCCTGCGATGGCAAATGACCATACGATCGCAAGAAGGATGATCCCGGTCCTGCCGCCAAGTACTAACAGGCAGATCGGAGTGTAGCTTCCTGCGATGAGAACGCTGATCATCATGTGATCGATCTTTTTAAGAATGGTATTTACTTTTTTTGATTTATCGAATGTATGGTAAGTTGTGCTTGCTGCATACAGTAAGATCAGACTTGCCGCATACACAGTAATTGCGATAATGTAAACTTTACTTGGTTCGCGCGCTGCTTTTAAAAGCAAAGGAATTGCTGCGAATATTGCCATCAGCATTCCGATAAAATGTGTGATCGCACTTCCCGGATCTTTAATGTGTTCTTTTAACTGCTCTGCCATAGTCATGCACCTCCTAAATGTCGAAAATATGACATGTAGTTTTCGATACTACGTTTGCTATATGTGTATATTATACCCAGAAAAGAAAAAAATCAAGTAGAAAAGAAAAATAATTTTAAAATCAAAATAATTCTTTTCTGCTTGATTTTTTTACGTATCAGGTTCTAATTTGTTTTCATTGCGCCAGCTTCTGGGAGAAGTTCCATAGATATTCTTGAATGCTCTTGAAAAATGTAACTGATTCGGATAGCCGACGGCATTTCCAATATCCGCAATGGATAAAGAGGTCAGTTTCAGAAGTTCTGCAGCTTTCGTCATGCGGTAACTGATCAGGAATTCCTGAGGAGATTTTCCGATAGAGTCGTGAAAAATCTTTCCGAAATAACTCCGGTTCAGACCACAGAAAGAAGCAATGTCTTCAATGGTAATATTGTTTTGAAAATTTTGCTCAATATAAGATAATGCTTCTTTGATGTAAAAATCTCTGATTTTCCCGCTCTGGTTCATGCGCACGGTAGCAGCAGAACGCATGAAATAATCCAAAAAGAGATACAAATGTCCGATCATATGGAACGGTGATTCGGAGGAGGAAGCGGGATGTCTGGCAATATATAACATCTCGTTCATCATTTCATTGCGAAGATCCTTCGAACCGGCATGATAGACCGGATGATCCGGACTGAGTCCGGCAGTAGAGACAATCTCTTTGGCACGGAGCCCGTCAAATTCAATCCAGGTATATTCCCATGGGAGATCCTGATCTGCGATATAAGTATTGATCTGATTAGGGAATAGCATAAAGCCCTGTCCGCTTTTTACCTGATATTTTATTGTATTGCCAGAGGAATCGTCGGCCATTAAAGTTCCGGTTCCGGATATCACATAGTGAAAGATATAATGGTTTCTGGCGGCAGGCCCAAAAGAATGGGAAGGTTCACATTGTTCCCATCCATACTGATAAAGTCCGATATCGACAAAATTTTCATTTGGGAAAACAGAAAATAAAAGATCACTCATAGGAATCCTCCTTTTTGAAACAGTATATACCAAAATGCTAGATGACTTCAATATATAATGAAAAAAATCGCATTTTGCAATAAAACATATAATATAAGGATATTTATAGACGCATAATGGTATGTTACAATTCAGTTGTAAATAAGAAATGAAAAAAACCTGACGATGAAAACAAGAAAATATCCCGGGAAAGGTTCAAAATCAGGAAGGAACGGAGCAAAAGGAGTTTGAAAAACATGCATAGGAAGTACAGGAAACTGGTAAGTGCCGGACTGGTTCTTACGATGGCTGGGGCTATGACGCTGCAGGGATGCGGACAGAAAGAGAAGACAGGAAAGACAGAAATAGAACTTGTGCAGTATAAGCCGGAAGCAGTAAAAACATTTGAGAAAATAGAAGAAGAATTCAACCGTACACATGATGATATTCATCTTACAATTGAATCTCCGAATGATGCAATGACTGTTTTGAAGACGAGATTTATCCGGGAGGATAATCCGGATATTATTGGAATCGGAGGAGACGTGAACTATTCGAACTTTATCGATTCTGACATGTTGATGGATATTTCCGACTATAAAGGTCTGGAAGATATTAAAGAGGCATACAAAGAAATTGATAAAAATCTGGAATTTGTTCCGGAAAAAGGAACTTATGCGGTGCCATACGTTGCAAATGCAGCAGGAATTCTTTACAACAAGGAAATGTTCGAAGAACATGGATGGGAAATACCAACTACATGGGATGAACTTATGAGCCTGTGTCTGGAGATGCAGAATGCAGGAGTCCAGCCATTTTATTTTGGATTTAAAGATACATGGACTTGTCTTGCACCATGGAATGCGGTTGCAGTAGATCTTGCACCCGCAGATGTGTGTGCACAGGTGAACCGAGGAAAGACAACATTTTCGAAGGAATATAAAGAAGTGGCAGAACGTATGCTGGAGTTGCTTCCATATGGACCGGATGACCCGTTTGCATATGATTACAACGGAGCATGTACAGCATTTGCAAAAGGTGAATCCGCAATGTATACGATCGGAAGTTATGCAATTCCACAGATCCAGACGGTGAATCCGGATATGGAGATTGATTCATTTGTAATGCCGGCAAGTAATAACAAGGAAGAAAATAAGTTGAACTCAGGAATAGATCTTCAGTTCAGCGTAATGCAAGACTGCAAAAATAAAGAGGCTGCATATGAAGTGTTAGATTTTCTTCTGGAAGATGAGAATGTACAGGCATATCTGGATGCGCAGAAGGCGGTTCCTTGTAAAGAGGGAGATTTTGAACTGCCATCAACCCTTGAAGGAATGAAAGAATATATAAAAGAAGGAAAAATGTCTGACTATCAGGATCATTATTATCCATCGGAAATGGCGGTAGACGCACAGATTCAGACATTCCTGATGAAAAAAGACAGCAAGGCATTTCTTAAGAAATTTGATACAGACTGGGTAAGATATAATCGTGATATTATCCGTAAAGTGGAAGATTACGAGAAATCGCATAATGACTAAGACAGATAAGTTACTGGTAATACGGAAGTTCAAGGAGTTAGTACGATGAAAAAGAATAAATTAAATGATAGAAAGCGGACATTTCTTCTGATCACGATTCCGATTGTTGCATTATTTTTCTGCTTCAATACGCTGCCGCTGATCAAAGGTGTCATCTATAGTTTTACCAATTTTAAAGGATACGGAAGTTACGACTGGGTAGGCCTTCGTAATTATAAAGATCTGTTTACCGATTCCAGAGTCGGAGGCTCATATATCTTTACATTTAAGCTGGCAATTGCGGCGACAATTTTGACAAATGTATTGAGTCTTCTGATGGCACTCGGACTAAATAGTAAGATCAAGTTCAAAAGCGCACTCAGAGGTGCATATTTTATCCCGAATGTACTGGGAGCACTGGTGGTAGGATATATTTTCAACTACTTCTTTACGTATATCCTTCCTGTATTTGGAAAAATGATCGGAAGTAAGACATTTAGTTCCAGTATGCTTTCGAATACAAATCTTGCGTGGATCGCGATTGTGATCGTGTGTGCATGGCAGTCGATAGCAATGAACACAATCATTTATATTTCAGGACTTCAGACGGTTCCGGAGGATGTATATGAAGCAGGAGCCATTGACGGAGCCACAGGATGGAAGAAATTCAAGAACCTGACATTTCCACTGATCATTCCATTTTTCTCTATTAATATGGTTCTGAGTGTGAAAAACTTCCTGATGGTATTTGATCAGATCATGGCATTGACCAAAGGTGGTCCTGCCCAGAGTACGGAATCCATCTCATACCTGATCTATAATAACGGAATGAGTGGCGGACAGTTTGGATTCCAGAGTGCAAATGCAGTTATTTTCTTTATTGTGATT
>OCHA01001275.1_pt1 | contig 20388 bp, 22 predicted proteins | sample 1538591 | NCBI WGS metagenome assembly OCHA01 (sample SAMN04571710, study PRJEB22368) | human gut metagenome | biome: human gut; material: stool | host: Homo sapiens | place: Luxembourg | collected 2012-09-06 | reverse complement strand
CTATACAAAACACGACACTGACAAACACATGTACTTCAAATACAGGAAATCGAATTAAAGATTTAAAACATATGATTATCGTTGGTTTTAGTCTATTAGGAATTTATTGGATCATTATGAATAAGTATATTCATTAGCTGTACGAAATATTCGTACAGTTTCTTTTTTTTTAAATAAAGTGTTATAATAAAAAACGAATTGGGGGAGAGTTATGGAAAGGAAAGAATTTTCAATTGTTCGTTTTTTAAGTTCAAAAAGCCGTTTTGATAATATTGTTTTATTAGAAGGATTTATTGTAGGTATTTTGGCAGGAATTGTAGCTGTTATTTATAGATTATTATTATCTTATGGAGAAAAGATAGCTTATTTTATTGTTGATTATATTAAAAATAATACACTTCATTTATGTATTTGGATCGTTTGTGTTTTAATAATTGGATTTATTATTTCTAAATTATTAAAATATGAATCTTATATTTCAGGAAGTGGAATACCACAGGTAGAAGCTGAAATGATCGATCAAATAGATGAAAAATGGTATCGCGTTATTCTAGCAAAGATGGTGGCTGGAACACTTTCTATTGTTGGTGGACTATCTCTTGGTAGAGAAGGACCAAGTATTCAATTAGGGGCGATGATTGGTAAAGGATTAGCTTCTGTTTTTAAAAGAATGAAATTGGAAGAAAAGTATCTTTTAACATGTGGGGCAGCAGCAGGGCTTTCGGCTGCATTTAATGCACCATTAGCTGGTGTCTTGTTTGCCTTAGAAGAAATTCATAAAAATTTTTCTCCACTTGCATTAGTAACGGTTATGGTGGCTTCTTTAACTGGAGATTTTATTAGTAAAAATATTTTTGGGATGACACCATCTCTTTATTTTCCACTTGTTGAAAGTTTACCTTTAGGTCAATATGGATTTTTAATCATCTTAGGAATTATTGTAGGTTTATTAGGTGTGCTTTATAATAAAACAACAATGTTTACTTTAAAAATGTATGATAACATTACTTTTTTAAAGAATAATCAAAAGATTTTTATTCCTTTACTAGTATCAGTTGGTTTTATGCTTTTCTATCCTGATGTTTTATGTGGGGGACACCATATTATTGATTTACTCCATGAAGGAAATATGGTTTTAGGTTCTGTTTTATTGCTCTTGACTATGAAGTTTATTTTTTCATTGATTTCTTTTGGATCAGGAGCTCCTGGAGGTATTTTCTTTCCACTATTAGTTCTTGGAAGTTTAATAGGTTGTGGATATGCCATTGTTGTTACAACTTATTGTGGGGTACCAAATATGTACTTTAATAACTTTATCGTGGTTGCGATGGCTGGACTTTTCGCAAGTATTGTCCGTGCACCGATTACAGGCATTGTTTTAATTGCTGAAATGTGCGGAAGTTTATCACAATTTTTACCTATTGCAGTATGTAGTTTTGTTGGGTATATTGTCGCTAATATGTTAAGATGTGAACCAATTTATCACAGTTTATTAAATCGTATGATTAAAAATGGCAATCATGAAATTTCACTTGAAGAAAAAGAAATTCTTCATTATTCAATTGAACTTGGTTCATGTTGTTTAGATCAACCAATTAAAGAATTAGGTTTACCTAAAGAATGTGTCATTCTTTCAATTAATCGTGGTATTGAAGAAATTGTTCCGCGAGGAGATACGGTGTTACACCTAGGTGATCATTTAACCATTTTAGTCAATAAAGAAAATAGAGAAGTTACTAAAGATATCTTACATAAATTTTTTACATTAGAAATATAGGTGATGATATGTTTAGAGAAATGAGAAGAAAAAAACAAAAACTAACAGAAAAACAATGTTTAGCTATTTTAAGACGAGCAAAAACAGCAACACTTGCTTTACATGGTGATGATGGCTATCCTTATTCTGTCCCTGTTAATTTTGTTTATGAAGATGGAAAGATTTATTTCCATGGTGCTAAAGAAGGTCATAAAATAGACGCTATTAAAAATAATCCTAAAGTATCAATGAGTATTATTGATCAAGAAGATGTTATTGAAGAAGAATTGACAACTTATTTTAGAAGTGTGATTCTTTTTGGTAAAGCAAGAATCTTACAAGAAGATGATGAAATTTATCATGCTATTGAAACACTTGGTTTAAAATATAATGAAGATGAAGTGGCGGTAGAAAAAGAAATACGAAAAGAATGGAAAATTCTTTGTTGTGTTGAAATTACTATTGAACATATTTCAGGAAAACAAGCAATTGAACTTGTTAATAAAAACTATCAAGATCTGTTTTAGATTCTTGATAGTTTTTTTGTAAGGACATTGTCCTTATTTTTTTAATGTCTTAATTGTATCAATCAATTCTACATCTAAAGAAGAAAGATATTTAACAGCTTGTTGATAAATATCATCACGAAGTAAAGAATCAGGAGTATGGGCATCAAAGCCGATGATGGCCTTGTTTTTATATTTACTTGCAATCTTCCAAAAAGATTCATTTGGATAATGTCTGCCAGACATAAAACCTAAAAGATTGAATTCTAAAGGCATATCTTTTTCTTTAGCGTAAGCACATAAACGTGACATTTCTTCTTGATAAAGTTTAGATTCTTGATCATAGTAAACAAGATCTGGATGAGCAATATAACTATATAAACCACTATCAATAGCTTTAATACAATGATCTACATAAGCTTTTAAGTAATATTCATTGACAGGACTTCCAAAATATTGATGAAGTTCATCTGTTTCATAGTAATGATTTCCTAAAATAATATAATCAATTTTTTTATCTTTGATTGTTTTTTCAAGCCAAGGCATATATCTTTCAAAATATTCACATTCTAAACCAATTAAAATAGAAATATGATCTTTATATTTTTCTTTAAGATAACGAATACTTTCAAGATAATCATCTAATTGACTTTCAGGCATACGCATTGTTGCTTTAAAAGAGGAAGCATAATGCCAAGGTGTATGATCAGAAAATCCTAATTCTTTAATACCTGCTTTAATGGCTGCTTTTACATATTCTTCATCTTTACCACTAGCATGATAACATCTTGTTGTATGGGTATGATAATTATTTTTATTCATGGTTTCACCTCGAAAACATTATAATACAAAAAAAGGAATATACAAATGTATATTCCAAATAGTCATTATAAGCCAAGTTTTGCTTTCATAGCAGCTAATTCATCTTCAACAGAAGCATCACCTTGTGTTGTATATTTATCAGCTAAAGAAGAAGCAGCACTTGTATGGGCATTTAATTCAGCTTCAGCTGTAGCAGCATCCAACATTTTTTCAGCTTTCTTTTCATAGCGTTCAAATGCTTCCATAGAAGATTTAGCTTTATCTCCACCAGAAACGATTTTATTAATATGTTCTTGAGCTTTAGCAGAAGCAACAGTAGCTTTAATAGCATCTCTTCTAGCTTCTAATGTTTCAATATCATTTACTAATTTATCATGCATTTGACGCATTTTATCAGCATTAGCTTGTGTAAGTTCTTGTGTTTTTTTGTAAGAAACTAAGTTATTTTCATATTGTTGTTTTTTAGCAATCAATGTTCTAGCATCATCTTCATTACCGGCTTTTAAAGCATTTTGTGCAGCAGTTGTATATTTAGTAATTTCTTCTTCACATTCTTTAACTTGTCGATTAGCACTTTTTGCATCAGCAATAATATTGGCTGTTTCTTTCTTGACTTCAGCAAGATCTTCTCTTAAATCTCTTAATGTTTGATCAATCATTTTTGCTGGATCTTCACATTTATCTAATAGTGCATTGATATTACTTTTCATAATATCGGTAAATCTTGAAATAATTCCCATTTTTATTCTTTCCTTTCTTCATTTAAGTATTTATCTCTTAACTCATCAGATTTATCAAGAGGGGTATTTAAAATTTCTATTGTTTCTTTTGCTTTTTCTTGTTCTCTTTTATATCTCATACGTAAAATATAAATAATGCCCCCAATAATAAGGATAATCCCAACAATGATTAGTCCTATTTTGATAATATCTTTAGAAGTTGTAGATTTTTTCATAATTGTTTTAGCAGTTGCATCATATGTTTTAGTAAAAACATCTACTGTTGAAAGTGAACTATCACTCCAATAACGATCTATATAATTCCAAAAAATCTCAATAGCTTCACTATCCATAATTGAAGTAACTTGTTTACCATTGACATAAGACATATATCCAATTTCATTTTGATTTAAATCTTCATAATAAACAAGTAAAAAAGTATCTTCATTATCAATATTTTCTTCATACCATTTTTGAGCATATTCATCTTTTTGCTGATCATTTACAAGACTATCATCATAACTCTTTAAATAAATATATGGTTGGATACCTGTTTTATTATAAAAGTTTTTAAGATTCTTCGAAAGCTTTGATTGATTTTCAATATATCCTAGTTCATCTTTAATACAATTATTATCATAAGCTACAGGATTTTCTATTTTTTCACGATTAATCGTAGAAGTAGGACTACTACTTTCATGAGAAAATGAAAAAATACCAAATATCAAAGCAATAAAAATAATCAAACAAATAAGCAATGTTCCTAAGCCACTTGATGAATGTGAATAATAGTTTCGATGATAACCATAATATCTTCTTCTTGGTGGTGGAGAAACATGATGATATCCATCTCCAAAAGTTGGACCTCTATTAAATGATGTATTTCCAGTAGGTCTATTTGTTGAATTACCTACATGATGTCCACCGCCTACACGACTATAATCGTGTCCGCCAGCTGAGCGATGACCACCTCCACCAGTTCCTGGTCTTGGCATAGTTTCACCTCTTTTCTTATTAATAAATATTGTACATGAAATATTTCAGGAAAGATATAGGATTATAAAAAATGATAAGATAAAAAATATATAAAAAAGTATACAATAATTATTGACACTATAGTTAGCTTATGCTAACATATAGTTGTGGTTAGCGAGGGATAACTCACAGAAAGGTTGAAGAGCTATGAAAAAGAAATTCAAGCGCAGCTTGATGGCTCTTGCTTTACAAATTAGTGTCATCGTTGCTGCAATGCAATACTATTCGTTTAATTGTCTTATGATTTATTTAACTTAAATTAGCCAAATTCCTTTTTCCTATCATAAGATTATTAAGGGAAGCAAAAGTTTGGTAAGATTACTTACCTTTTTTTGTTTATAAAATAAAAACTCTTCCTAGGAAGAGTTATTTTTGTTTCATGTGTTCTTTGATTTTATTCATTGTTTCAGTAGAAATAACATGTTCAATACGGCATGCATCATTAACAGCGGTATCGTGGGAAACACCAATACTTTCAAAAAATGAAGATAATGTGTCATGACGATCATAAATTGTGTTTGCTACTTCGGCACCTTTATCAGTTAATTCGATATAACCTTTACTATCTACGATAATATATTCATCTTTTTTTAATAAACCAATAGCACGAGAAACACTCGGTTTGGAATAATTAAGTTCTCTTGCAATATCAATAGAACGAACATCTTTATTCTTTTTCGATAAGACGAGAATCGTTTCTAAATACATTTCTCCTGATTCTTGTAAATTCATGCGCATCACCTCTTACTGTATTATATCATATTTTAACCGAGATAAGCAATGAATAAGCACGTTGTAAATTATTGAAAGAGGGTTGACATCCATTTTAAAATGAAGTATATTCTATTTGAAGTTAGAGAAGTCTAACTATATTTTATGTCTTATAGTTAGCGAATACTAATCAAATTAGCATAACCTAACGTGGTTAGCGAGGACAAATTCTTGAGGAGGTAAGTATGATGCCGTTAACAATGTTAAACATAGGAGAAACCGGTGAAATCAAAAGAATTGGTGGTAACGAAGAAACAAGAAGATTTTTAAATAATCTTGGTTTTGTTGTTGGTGCTGAAGTTGCTGTTGTTTCGGCAATCGGGGGAAATGTGATTGTTAATATCAAGGATTCTCGCGTTGCTATTAATGAAGATATGGCAAAACGTATCATGGTGTAGAAAAGGGGGAAGTGTTGTGAAACTTAATGAAGTAGAAGTTGGTAGCACTGTCACTGTTAAGAAAATTGAAGGTGATGGAGCTTACAAAAGACGTATTATGGATATGGGTATCACTAAAGGGGTAGAATTATATATTAGAAAAGTTGCTCCTCTTGGAGATCCTGTTGAAATTACTGTAAGAGGTTATGAATTATCAGTTAGAAAAAACGATGCACAATGTGTTGAAGTTGAATAACGGAGGGGGAAAGTAAAAAATGAATATTAAATTTGCGCTTGCAGGTAACCCTAACTGTGGTAAAACAACAATGTTTAACGCATTAACAGGTGCTAATCAATATGTTGGTAACTGGCCAGGTGTTACTGTAGAAAAGAAAGAAGGAAAAGTGAAAGGAAACAAAGAAGATAATATTACTGTTGTTGACTTACCAGGTATTTATTCTTTATCTCCTTATACATTAGAAGAAGTTGTCAGCCGTGATTTTCTTTTAAATGAAGATCCAGATGTCATTATTGACTTAGTTGACGCTACTAATATTGAAAGAAACTTATATTTAACAACTCAATTAATTGAAACTGGGGTTCCAGTAGTTGTTGCTTTAAATATGGCAGACTTAATTGAAAAAAGAGGTTTAAAAATTGACACTAAACGTTTATCAATGGTATTAGGATGTCCTATTATTGAAACTTCTGCTTTAAAAGGAACAGGTTTAAAAGAATTAATTGCTGAAGCTGTTAAAGTTGCTAAACAAAGCGAACATCAATTACCAGGAGCTATTTTCAGTGAAAAAATTGAAAAAGCAATTGATACTGTTGTTCCTGCTTTATCTGAAACAATTGCTGCTAACAAAAAAAGATGGTATGCTGTTAAAGTTTTAGAAAATGATGAAAAAGTAATGAATCATATTGTTTTAAATGCAAATGCTAAAACTACTATTGATGCATTAAGAAAAGATTTAGAAACTGAATTAGATGACGATATGGAAAGTATTGTTACTGATGGTCGTTATACTTATATTCAAAAATTAATTTCAACTACTGTTGAAAAACCAAAAGAAAAATTAACTATTTCTGATAAAATCGATAAAATCGTAACAAACAGATTCTTAGGAATTCCTATTTTCTTATTAATCATGTATGTTGTTTACTATATCTCAGTTACAACTGTTGGTACATTTGTTACTGACTGGACAAATGATGTCTTTGTTGTAGCTATTCAAGATGCTGTATCTGGATTCTTAAGTTCAGTTGGAGCAAGTGGTTTATTATCTGCTGTTATCGTTGATGGTATCATCGGTGGTGTTGGTGCAGTTATTGGATTCGCACCTCAAATGGCAATCTTATTCTTATTCTTATCAATCTTAGAAGATTGTGGTTACATGGTTCGTATTGCATTCGTCATGGATAGAGTATTTAGATATTTCGGTTTATCTGGAAAAAGCTTTATTCCATTATTAATCGGTTCTGGTTGTGGTGTTCCAGCTATCATGGCATCTAAAACAATCGAACAAGATAATGATAGACGTTTAACTATTATGACTGCTACATTTATTCCTTGTGGTGCAAAATTACCTGTTATCGCTTTATTAGGTGGAGTTATGGCTGGTAAAGTTGCTGGTTGGGAAGCTGGAGGAATGATTGCTCCTGCAATGTATTTCTTAGGTATTGTTGCTGTATTAGTTGCTGCTATTATCTTAAAGAAAACAAAACCATTCTCTGGTAAACCTGCTCCATTCGTAATGGAATTACCAGAATATCATATTCCTAGTGTTAAAACTGTATTATTACATGTATGGGAAAGATTAAAAGCTTTCTTAATTAAAGCTGGTACTATTTTAGTTGTTGCTTGTATCGTTATTTGGTTCTTATCTACATTCGGATTTGAAGGTGGATCATTCGGTATGGTTGATGATGTTGCTAATAGTTTAATCGCTGTTATTGGTAATGTTATTGCTCCAGTCTTTGCTCCACTTGGATTTGGTAACTGGCAATCAGTTGCTTCATCATTAACTGGATTCTCAGCTAAAGAAGCAATCGTTTCTACAATGGGTGTTATTGCTAATGTTGCTGGTGATACAGAAGATGCTGTAAACGTTGCTGCTGGTGTTGCTCAATGGTTCCCAACTGCAATGGCTGCATTATCATTCTTAATCTTTAACTTATTAGATTCACCATGTTTAGCTGCTATTTCAACAATGGCTAACGAATTAAATGATAGAAAATGGTTCTGGTTCGCAATTATCTTCCAAAACGTATTTGCTTATGCTATTGCATTAATGGTATATCAAATTGGTTCATTAGTATTATATGGAACATTTGGATTCTGGACTGTTGTTGCATTTGTTGTTCTTGCATTCATGTTATACATGTTATTTAGACCTGATCCATATAAAGATCAAAAAGTTTATTCTACAAGATCAGTTGAAGCATAATGAAATCCGGAGTTACTCCGGATTTTTATAAATTAAAGGAGGTATTATTATGGCTAATGTGATTATTGTTTTATTAATTGTTGCCTATTGTGCATGGGTCATCTATACACATTTCTTTAGAAAGAAAGATGGACATAAGTGTAGTGGTATTTGTGCAGGGTGTAGTCAATGTTCATCTCCTTTAGATGATTATTATAGAGATCAAAAGAAAATGAAAGAGAGACATAATCATGGGTAATGTAAGTGGTTCGACTTTCTATATGTTTTTAGGAGTGCTTGTTATTTATTTAATAGGTGTTTCTATTTACACACTTATTCAAAAAGTTAAAAAGAAAAGAAAATAACAGGAGGTAATTATGGCTAATGTTATTATCGTTCTTGTATTAGTTGTGATTGTTTTAATTGCTTTAAAATCAACAAGAAAACACATGAAAGGTGAAAGTTCTTGTTGTGGCGGTGGTGGAGAAATCTATCAAGCTTTAGAAGATAAAAAGTTAGACAATCCAATTATTAAAGAAAAAGTATTTAAAATTAAAGGTATGACTTGTCAACATTGTGTGGCTAATGTAACACGTGCAATCAATGCTATTGAAGGCGTAAGTTCACAAGTGAACTTAAAAAAAGAAGAAGCACACGTTGTCTATGATCGAGATGTTGATGATCAAGTGATTATATCTGCTGTTAAACAAGCAGGATATGATGTTATTTAGAGAGGAAGAAATTCTTCTCTTTTTTTATAAAATGATTGATAATTAGATGAATATATGGTAGATTTGTACATGTATAGACAAGATATATTGTTGCGATTGATAAATAGAAGAATTAAAGAATACACATCTCATACATTAAGCACTCCTTATTCTTCGATAACGTCTATATAGGATGAAGTATTTAAAAAGAGGATTTTTGGCATCCTCTTTTTTTTACCAATATTTGGTATTGCTTTTTGTTTGAATATTATATTTAGGCGTATGTGGATATTTTTCAACAGGTTTGTTGTTTTTTATAGACCAAGCTTTTGCTGGAAGTGTTAAAAGCTGTGGACATTTTAATTCACCATCTAGTGGTTTAATGAGTGAGATAATATCATGATAGTATTTATTACCATTTGTAAGAACATAAGCTCTTTGATTTAAGAAATCTTCTTCATTGAATTGTTCTTGATTGATACTATGTTCATAGATTTCTTTACGATCTAATTCATATAGAAATTCAGACATTAAATCATGAAAATCAAATATATATTGATCTTTATGACTCACTAAAAAATGAATAATTGGTTCAAAAACTTCATCAGTGTTTTCACTATTCCAATAACCTTTTTTTAATATTCCCCAAAAAGAATTTTTAAACATTTTCATCACCATATCCATTCTATAGGATAATGGATAAGATATCAAGGTGTCCCTTTTCTAAACCAATAAATAATCCCTGTATCATCAACATTTCCTGAAATAGGATTAATAGCGATAGCATTTAATTTAGTAGTTAATTTATACCAGCTTTCTTTCTTGATTTCTTTATTTAAAAAATTAATAGCTACTTCTTTTACAATACTTTTTTCATCACTATTTTCTATTTTACGGTTATCATCATAACCTACCCAACCATTAATGAGGATATTAGGATTATAAGCAACAATCAAATTATCATAATCTGTACTTCCTGTTTTACAAGCTACTTTATATTTGGTTTGATAATTTGCCATTGTAGCATTTAAATAAGTTGAAAACTGATTATTGAATGTACCTGTTAATAACTGATTGAGAATTAAACAACTTTCCTTATTCAAATTTTGGATTCTTTGATTTTTATGTTGATAAATAATATGTCCTTGATGATCAACAATTTTTTCAATTGTATAGAGATGTTGATATTTACCTCCAGAAGCAATATTACAGTATATATTTGCAAGATTATAAATATTTGTATTGACTGTTCCAAGTGCTAAAGAAGCATTATTTTTAGCTTTGATTCCATAAGTTTTTAAAAAATCTCTTAGATTTTCAGTTCCTAAAAATAAATGTGTTTTTACTGCATAAATATTATCACTTACAGCAATAGCTTGAGCAAGCGTAATTTCTTGATAGGCATATTTATGATGAAAGTTAGCTGGAGAATAGGAGGTATTGTTACTTAATTTAAATGTTGTTGGTTCACATAGAAAACGTGTAGAAGGGTTAAATCCGTTTTCTAAGGCTAAATAATAGAGTAATGGTTTCATTGTACTCCCTATTTGTCTAGAAGCGTGTATTGCTCGATTATATTGAGAACTAGCATAATCTTTACCACCAATCAAGGCTTGTAATTGATTGGTTTTAGGATTTGTAACAGTAAAGGCACATTGTAGATCACCTTGTATTTTCTTTTCTTTAATAAGCTCATTTAAAGTATTTTGATATTCAGTGTTAAAAGAAGTATAAATATTTAATCCTTTATTTAAATATTGATTATTATAAAAACCTAATTCCTCTAATTCTTCTAAAACAGTATCCTTATAATAATAAGTAGACATGTTTTCATTGAGTGAATGTTCACTTGCTAAATTTAATGTTTGTTTTTGAGTAGCATTTAAAAGACTTTGACTGATCATTTGATTATCATACATAGCTTTTAATACAAGGCTTTGTCTTTGTTTGGCTCTTTCTTTATTTAAAATAGGTGAATAATATTGGGGACCATTGACAACTCCAGCTAACATGCTTGCCTCATTTAAAGTTAAATCTTTTGCTTTTTTTCCATAAAAATATTGAGAAGCATTTTCAATACCATAAATTCCATGCCCAAAATAAACATTATTAATATAACCCTCTAAAATATCTTTTTTTGATAAATGAGTTTCTAATTGCAAAGTAAAAAAAGCTTCTTTTACTTTACGAGACCAAGTTTTTTCATTTGTAAGATAAAGTAAACGAGCATATTGTTGTGTTATTGTACTTGCTCCTTGAGAAGTTTTCCTCTTTATGACATTTGTTTTTATTGCCCGGGAAATTCCGACATAATCAAACCCATGATGACTATAAAAACGTTTATCTTCGATAGCGACAATCGCTTTTAAAAAATAAGGACTCACATCATCAATTGAAATATATTGTCCACTATAATTATTAACACTTTGATAAAAAACTTTATTTTGATCATCATAAAGTTTTATGTAACGATCTTTATTGAGTTCAGGCTCTCCAACACAAAAAGCAATGATATACATCAATAAAAGGAATGAAAAGAAAAATATCAAACAATAAAGAATTCTTTTTATAAAGCGTCTCATTTTATCACCGATTTTATTCTTGCCATTTTATGTTATAATATGCACGGTGATAGAATGAAAAAAAATATTAAAGTAAATTATAAGAGTATATTTAAATATGATGATCATCATGAAACGGTAGCTTTTAAAAGTGATGGTACATATGAAAAAGGATTTGATAAAGAAAGATTTATCTTTTTCAATAATGATCAAAAGATAGAAATTATCTTAAGAGGAAATGAAATGACATTAGTGAATGGACCTTCTTTGTTAAATCTTTCATATCATAGAAAAATAGGGAATCATTATCAAACAGATTATGGAATGATAGAGTTATTTACAGAACTTGTAACAATGGAACATGATCGTTATTTAAAACTTAAGTATATTTTAAGTGATGGTCATCAACAATTAAGTGAAGTTTATGTGATGATGAAATATGATTTTTATGGAGAAGAAAATGAAACAATCTAAAAAACTATTAATGAATAAAATATTATTTTCAGGATTATTGATTTTAATTCAATTGATTATTGTTTTTGTTGCTTTTTTAACAATTCATAGATCATCTAGATTTTTTGTTTATCTTTTTAAATTAATTAGTGTGCTTGTTGCTTTATATATTATTAATAAAGATGATGCAAGTGCTTATAAGATTACATGGCTTGTTTTAATAGCAGCAGTACCTTTTGTAGGTGGTGTTTTATATTTATTTTTAGGAGATAAAAAACCGAGTCAAAAGTTACAAACAGCATTTTTAAAACAGATTAAAGATCAAAAGATTGTTGAAAATGATATTATTGAAGAAGTATCTGATCCTTATATTAAAGGACAAATGAATTATTTAAATCAACAAAGATATCCTACTTATTATGGAAAAGGAATTAAATATTTTTCATTGGGTGATGATGCATTTGAACCTTTATTAGAAGCTTTAAGAAATGCGAAGAAATTTATTTTTATGCAATTCTTTATTGTTGATGAAGGAAAAATGCTAAAAAGCGTTTTGGATATTCTTAAAGAAAAAGTCAAAGAAGGCGTAGAAGTAAGGTTTATGTATGATGATGTAGGATCACTTACTATGTTACCTCGTCATTATGATCGTCAACTTGAAAAAATGGGAATAAAGAGTGTTGCATTTAATCCATTTATTCCTATTTTATCTCTTGCAATGAATAACCGTGATCATAAAAAAATCGTGGTAGTTGATGGTGAAATAGGTTTTAGTGGTGGATTTAATCTTGCAGATGAATATATTAATCAAAAAGTTAAATATGGTCATTGGAAAGATTCAGGGTTAATGATTCAAGGAGAAGCGGTCAATTCACTTACGAAGATGTTTTTAGAATCATGGAATGTAGCAAGAAATACGGAAGAAGATTATGAAAAGTATTATGTGCCAACTCATCATGAATTTGAGGTAGATGGCTATGTGACTCCTTATGGAGATTCTCCTTTAGATGATGAAAATGTAGGTGAAAATGTTTATTTGAATATGATTAATCAAGCTTATGATTATTTATATATTACAACACCTTATTTAATATTAGATGATAACTTACAAACAGCATTGATCAATGCTGCTAAAAGAGGCGTCGATGTACGTATTATTACACCTGGTATTCCAGACAAAAAAATTGTTTTCAGGGTAACACGTTCGTACTATCAAACTTTAATAAAACATGGGATTCGTATTTATGAATATACACCCGGATTTGTACACGCTAAAAACTTTTTAGTAGATGATAAGTGTGCGACAGTAGGGACAATCAACTTAGATTATCGTAGTTTATATCTTCATTTTGAAAATGGAATTTATTTATATAACAATAAAATATTAAAAGATATTAAGGAAGATTTTTTAGCGACAGTAAAGAAGTCTCATGAAATTACCTTGGATGAAGTTGTAACTGGTAAATTTATGGGGTGGTTTGAAGCAATTTTACGTGTAATTGCTCCATTACTTTAGGTAAAAAACATTGACTTTATGCACTCTTAATGGTAACGTATAAACGATTAAATATCTTTTTTAAGGAGGTAAAAAATGGCTGTAAATAAAATTGAAATTGCATTGAAAGAAGCACTAAAAAAAGCAATGGTTAAATGCAATTTTGTAGAAGATTATGAAATAGATCAAATCACAATAGAAATACCAAAAGAAAAGAGTCATGGTGATTATTCAACAAATATCGCTATGCAACTTACAAGATTACTTAGAAAGAATCCAAGAATGATTGCAGAACAATTAATTGAAGCAATTGATAAAGATGAAGCAAATATTGATTCTATTGAAATTGCAGGACCTGGATTCATCAATATGTTTATGAAAAAAGATGCTTTAACTTCTATTATTAAAGAAGTATTAGCAGAAAAAGATGATTATGGAAAAAGTGATGCAGGAAAAGGAATTAAATATAATGTTGAATTCGTTTCAGCAAACCCAACAGGAGATTTACATTTAGGACATGCTAAAGGAGCTGCTGTAGGAGACAGTATTTGTCGTATTATGTCAGCTGCTGGTTATGATGTTACAAGAGAATATTATATTAATGATGCAGGAAATCAAATTTATAATTTAGCTTTATCTTTATATGCAAGATATAGAGAAGCATTTGGATTAGATTTTGAATTACCTGAAGATGGATATCATGGTCAAGATATTAAAGATATTGCTGTTAAAATTAAAGAAGAAGTTGGCGATAAATATTTAAATGCTGATCGTGATGAAATGATTGCTTTCTTTAGAAAAGAAGGTACTCGATTTGAATTACAAAAAATTAAAGATATTTTAGCTGAATTTAGAGTTCACTTTGATGTTTGGTTTTCTGAAACTTCTTTATATGAAGAAAATAAAGTAGTTCCTACAATTGAAAAATTAAAAGAAAAAGGATTTACTTATGAACAAGATGGAGCTTTATGGTTCAAATCAACTGAATTTGGAGATGATAAAGACCGTGTCTTAATTAAATCTGATGGAAGTTATACTTATTTAACTCCTGATATTGCTTATCATTTAAATAAATTAGATAGAGGTTATGAATATTTAGTAGACTTATTAGGAGCAGATCATCATGGTTATATCAATCGTATGAAAGCTGCAATTCAAGCTTTAGGTTATAATAGTGATCAATTAAATATTGATATTCTACAAATGGTAAGAATGATGGAAAATGGTGAAGTTGTTAAAATGTCTAAACGTACAGGAAATGCAATCACTATTAAAGATTTAATTGATGATATTGGTGTTGATGCAACTCGTTATTTCTTTGCCGCTAAAGCAGCCAATACACCTTATGATTTCGATTTAACATTAGCTAAATCTAAATCAAATGATAACCCAGTTTATTATGCACAATATGCTCATGCAAGAATGTGTTCAATTTTAAGACAAGCTAAAGAAAATGATATTATAGTTGCTGATCATTTTGAATTACTTGTAAATGATAAAGAAATGGCTTTATTAAAACATATTAATGAATTTAGAAATGAAATTGCGGATAGTGCAAAATCAAGAAGTCCACATAAAATCGCAAATTATATTCAAAGACTTGCACAATTATTCCATAGTTTCTATAATGATTGTTATGTAATAGATAAAGAAAATGTTGAATTATCAATGCAACGTTTAGCTTTAGTAGAAGCGACACGTATTACTTTAAAGAATGCATTAAACTTAATTGGTGTTGAAGCACCTGAAAAAATGTAAGGAGAGATAAAGATGGATAAAAATAGATCAATGGTTGATGTTGCTTATGAATTAATGTCTAAAAAGAAAAAAGCAGTTAATTTCTATAAATTATGGCAAGAAGTAAGTGAAGTAAAAGGTTTTGATGAAGAAGAAAAAGATGAAAAAGAATCTTTATTCTATACAAACATTACTTTAGATGGACGTTTCATTACAATTGGTGAAAACAACTGGGATTTACGTTCTCGTCATAAATTTGATGAAGTACACATCGATATGAATGATATCTATACTGATGAAGATGAAGAATCTGAAGAAGTAGAAGACGATGTAGATAGTACAATCGAAGATGATTATAATAACTAAGAGGCAATGCCTCTTTTTTAATAAAATCCTTGCTTTCAAATAAAAGTAGATATTCTTATTAATGAAAGGATTATTTTATGAATAAACGACAAACAAAGATTTTAGAATTACTCACACAAAATAAAAAAATAGAAGTCACAAAACTTTCTGAATTACTAGGTGTTTCTCAAGTCACAATTCGTAAAGATTTAGATGCTCTTTCAGAAAGTGGAATGTTAATTAGAGAACATGGTTATGCTACTCTTAATAAAAGTGATGATATGAATATTCGTCTTGCTTATCATTATGAACAAAAACAAAAAGTAGCTAAAAAAGCAGTAGAATCGATTCAACATGGTGAAACAATTATGATTGAATCAGGTTCATGTTGTGCTCTAGTAGCTTTAGAAATTGCAAAAACTAAAAAAGATGTTACACTGATTACCAATTCTGCTTTTATTGCAGATTATATTCGTAAACATACAGCTATTAAAATCATTTTATTAGGTGGCGAATATCAACATGAATCCCAAGTAATGGTAGGACCAATGATGAGAAAATGTGCAGAAGCATTTTTTGTGGATAAACTCTTTATTGGAACAGATGGTTTTAGTATTGATACAGGATTTACAGGAAATGATTATATGCGTTGTGAAGCTGTTAAAGATATGGCAAGACAAGCAAGTCATGTTATTATTGTTACTGAATCGGATAAATTTCATCAAAAAGGAGTTTCTAATTTAATTGATTTACATCAAGTATCATGTATTTATACTGATCAAGGAATTCCTCAAGAAGTTGAAGAATATTTTAAAGAGAAACATATACAAGTTGAAAAAGTTTGATCCTAAGGTTTCCTTAGGATTTTTATGAATTAAATAATGACAAATATTTTAGACAAATTTTAATATACTCTTAATGAAGAATAACTATTTCTAAATAGGAAAAGTGATAACATAATGATGAAAAGAGAGTGTGTCTATGAAAAATTTAGAAAATAAGAATATTTCAAAAATAAGAAATAATAAAAATCAAAGTATTTTTAATAATTCACAGTTTGTATTAAATATTTTATATGCTACAAGTATTAAGCATCAAAATAATAAAAGCTATCCTCGTTGATAGCTTTTTATATTTAAAAGAAACAATCAATTCCTTTATCTAAGAAGATTTGTTGATAGTCTTTTAAATCTTCTTCATGATACGCTTGATAAGTTTTTAAAGAATATTCTTTATTTAATAAATCATATTTCTTTTCACCAAATTGATGAAAAGGAAGCAGTTGAACTTTGTGAATATTTGATTCTTTTAATAAATCACTGATTCCTTGAGCATCTTCTAAAGAATCATTAAAATCAGGAATCACAGGAATACGTGGTAAAACATTAAGATGATGTGCAATAGCCCATTGAAGATTTTCAACAATTAAATCATTATAAACACCAGTACCTTCAAAATGTTGAAGACGATCATAATGTTTTACATCAAAGAGTAAAAGATCAAATAAAGGGGCCAATTTTTGAAATGTTTCTTTTTGAATATATCCTGTTGTTTCAATAGCAACATGTAAATTCTTTTCTTTAAGAGCTAAAACAAGCTCTTCTAGAAATTCAGGTTGTGCCATACCTTCACCCCCAGAGATAGTTACACCGCCATTAGATTCTTCATAAAAATCAATATCTTGCATGCAAACATCCACAATTTCTTGAATTCCTTTAAAGTCTCCTTCATGACTTAATGCTTTAGTTGGGCAATGGTTGACACATTGTAGACAACCAATACATTTATCATGATTAAAGATCATATGGTTTTCTTTTTCGGTAATTGCTTGTTTTGGGCAGTTAAGTAAACATTGTTTACAATGAGCACATTTTTCAAAATCGTAAAGTATTTGTAGTTTATGTAATTGTGATTCGGGATTTGAACACCATTTACATTTTAAAGGACATCCTTTAAAGAAAACAGTTGTACGAATACCTGGACCATCATGAATACTAAATTTTTGTATATTAAATATTAATCCTTTTTCCATAGTCTTTCTCCTCGCTTTTATCCTAACATATCTTTTTGTAAGTTTCAAATGAAACTAAAATTGTTCATTTATGAAAATATTATTGACTTATTTTTTGCTTATTATATAATTTAATTGCAAAAGAAAGAAAATAAACTTACGAATGAAAGTAGAGGAAAGGCAAATGAAAAACAGTGAACACTTTGGTGAACTTACACCAAGAATGAATCATTTTAGGGAAGAAGTTTTAGATAAAAAACCATATATTTGTGCAAAAAGAGCACTCCTTGCGACAGAGGCATATAAAGAACATTTAAATGAACCGCCAATTATGAAAAGAGCATATATGTTAAAAAACATCTTAGAAAAGATGCCTATTTATATTGAAGAAGATACTTTAATTGTAGGAAATCAAGCTTCATCTAATAGGGATGCACCTATTTTTCCTGAATATACAATGGAATTTGTGATGAATGAACTTGATTTATTTGAAAAAAGAGATGGGGATGTTTTCTATATTACTGAAGAAACAAAAGATGAATTAAGATCTATTGCACCATTTTGGGAAAATAATAATTTAAGAAGTAAAGGAGGGGCTTTACTTCCAGATGAAGTGAGTGTTTATATGGAAACAGGTTTCTTTGGAATGGAAGGAAAGCTTAATTCTGGAGATGCGCATTTAGCGGTAGATTATCAACAAGTCTTACAAAAAGGTTTAAAAGGGTATGAAGAAAGAGTTAAAGATTTAAAGAAAAATCTTGATTTATGTATGCCTGAAAATATTGATAAATATCAATTTTATAAAGCTGTTTTAATTGTCATTGATGCAGTTAAAACATTTGCAAGACGTTACAGTGATTTAGCTTTAGAACTTGCTAGAAATACTGAAGGAAAAAGAAAAGAAGAATTAGAAGAAATTGCACGTGTTTGTAAGAAAGTTCCTTATGAAAAAGCTGAAACTTTTTATGAAGCGATTCAATCAACTTGGTTTATTCAATTGATTCTACAAATTGAATCTAATGGTCATTCTTTATCTTATGGTCGTTTTGATCAATATATTTATCCTTATTATAAACATGATAAAGATTTAAACGAAATAACAGAAGAACAAGCTGTTGAATTATTAGATAACTTGTGGATTAAAACACTTACAATCAATAAGGTGCGTTCACAAGCCCATACTTTTTCAAGTGCAGGAAGTCCAATGTATCAAAATGTGACTATTGGAGGACAAACACCTGATAAAAAGGATGCCACAAATGAACTTTCATATTTAGTATTAAAATCAGTTGCTCAAACACGTTTACCACAACCGAACTTAACAGTACGTTATCATAAAAATATGCCTAAAGCTTTCTTAGATGAAGCAATCGAAGTTATGAAACTTGGTACAGGAATGCCTGCTTTCAATAATGATGAAATCATTATTCCATCATTTATTGAAAAAGGTGTCAAAGAAGAAGATGCTTATAATTATTCAGCGATTGGTTGTGTTGAAACGGCCGTTCCTGGTAAATGGGGATATCGTTGTACTGGAATGTCTTATATGAACTTTCCACGTATTTTATTAATGGCAATGAATGATGGGGTAGATATGACTTCAGGAAAACGTTTCTTTGAAGGTAGTGGTTATTTTAAAGATATGACATCTTATGATGAACTTTTTAAAGCGATTGAAAAAGGAATGCGTCATTTAACACGTATGTCAGTGATTGTTGAAAATGCTATTGATTTAGCACTTGAAAGAGATGTTCCTGATGTTTTATGTTCAGCCTTGACAGAAGATTGTATTGGTCGTGGAAAAACAATCAAAGAAGGTGGAGCTGTTTATGATTTTATTTCAGGGTTACAAGTAGGAATTGCGAATATGGCAGATAGTCTTGCAGCTATTAAAAAACTTGTTTTTGAAGAAAAGAAAATCACACCTGAAGAATTATGGGATGCTCTATTAGATGATTATACAAGTGAAAAAAGTCAAAGAATTCAAGAAATGTTAATCAATGATGCACCTAAGTATGGCAATGATATTGATGAAGTCGATCAATTAGTAGTTGATGTTTATAATATTTATATTGATGAAATGAAAAAATATCCAAATACACGTTATGGTAGAGGTCCAATTGGTGGTATTCGTTATGCTGGTACTTCAAGTATTTCTGCTAATGTAGGACAAGGTTATGGAACAATGGCTACTCCAGATGGTAGAAAAGCACATACCCCTCTTGCTGAAGGATGTTCACCAGCCCATGCAATGGATAAAAAAGGACCAACTGCTGTGTTTAAATCTGTTTCTAAATTACCAACACATGAAATTACTGGTGGTGTCTTATTAAATCAAAAGGTTACACCTCAATTATTATCAAAAGAAGAAAATAAAGAAAAGATTGAAATGTTGATTAAAACATTCTTTAATCGTTTAAAAGGATATCATGTTCAATACAATGTTGTTTCTAAAGAAACATTATTAGATGCGCAAGCACATCCTGAAAAACATAAAGATTTAATTGTACGTGTTGCTGGATATTCTGCATTCTTTAATGTGTTATCAAAAGCAACACAAGATGATATTATTGGAAGAACTGAACAAACATTATAGGGAGAAAAGAAAAATGGAATTTATAATTGATACAGTAAACTTAGAAGATATAAAAGAAGCAGTAG
>OCHA01001273.1_pt1 | contig 20427 bp, 9 predicted proteins | sample 1538591 | NCBI WGS metagenome assembly OCHA01 (sample SAMN04571710, study PRJEB22368) | human gut metagenome | biome: human gut; material: stool | host: Homo sapiens | place: Luxembourg | collected 2012-09-06 | reverse complement strand
GGGAGCCGAACCAGCCGTCATCCACCACGAACCGTTCGACACCGGAATCCCCGGCCTTATCGGCCAGAGCCTTCAACGTGTCGTAGTCATGGTCGAAATACACGGCCTCCCACGTGTTGAGAATCACCGGACGCGGCTTGACGGCGAGATCCGGGTGACAGGAGCGCACGTAATCATGGAATCTCGCAGCCACCTCGTTGAGCCCGTCACCGTACGACCCGTACAGCCACGGGGTGGTGTACGTTTCGCCGCGGGCGAGCGTGGCCTCGCCGCCGAGCAGCACCTCGCCGCCGCCAATCAGACCGGTCGTATACGGCTGACGCTCTGCCGACAGCACGGAATTGCCGCTCCAGCCCACATGCACCGAATAGACCTCGCCATGCTCGAACCCGAAGCCGGGCTCGCCCGCGGAAAGCAACAGAGAGGCGTCAAAACCTGGGCGCCCCGCCATCGAGACCTTCTCGAAGCGTCCTTCGGTCAGCGGCTGCCGCTGCGGGCTGCGTTCGCGCAGATGATGGCCGGTGGTGGTGAGTATCTCCGTGGCAAGTGCCGGGAGCGGGAAGCCGAGTTCGACTTTACCGACTTCCAAGTCACCGGTCGGAAGATTACCGGCTGGAAGATTACGCAGCGTGGTGCGCTGTCTGATCAGTCCGCCGGGCAACAGTTCGACCGTCCATGACAGTTCCACGCCCTGCTCGGTATCCGACGCGGTCACGGTGACGACCGGCACCTGTTGCGTGACGGTATGCGCGGCACCGTCCACGCCGTCAGACACGTCAACGCCTTGGCGTTCGTCCTGACGGATTGCGATGCCGGTCACCGTGAATGCACAGAACGGCGTTACGCCGGCGCGCCGGATATCCAGTCGCGGTGCCCCTATCCACGACTCGCTTTGCGTGGGCATGATGCTTGGCCAGGTGGTCTCGTCCAGCGCACCGGACACGCGCTGCGGCCGCAGGGCGTCGTATGCGGCGAGTACGGTTCCCGGCGCCGCGAGCGGGCGGCCCCAGTGCACGAAGCGCGGAAGACCGTGACCGGCGAAGATCAGCGCGAACGCCACATCAGCAGCCGGCTGCTCAGCATAAATAGCGGTGAGTTCCGTTCCATCGGCGGCGGCGCCATGGAATTGTTCGATGAGTGACATTGCGAATCCCTTCGGAACGTGCCATTGATATATGGTTCGCCTCCGATGCTACGACATCGTTCCGTCATGTCACCGCATATTCAGCGATTCCGGGGTATGAGAAGGGCTCCCGTTTTCCGATGTGGAGAGCGGGAGCCCTGACGCCGGTGGAGGCTTATGGCATTGTTATGCCATGATGCCGCGCTTGCGGTCGATGGCGCGCATGATCGCCTTGTAGATTTCCGAGGCGATCAGCACGACCGCGGCGAGGCAGATGCACTCGACCCATGCCCACGGTCCGAGCGGCGTGGTGCCGAACGCGGAGTTGAGGAACGGCACGTAGATCACCACGAGCTGCAGCACGACAGACAGGCCGATCGCCCCCCACAGCCACTTGTTGGAGAACAGGCCGACGAACGCGGACTGACGTGCGGAACGCGATGCGATCGCGTTGAACAGCTGCGCAAACACGAGAATCGTGAAGCCCATTGTACGGGCCTCGATCATCTGGAATTCGTGGGTGCCGCCGATGGAGCGGTCGGTGAACAGGCCACCTTCAAGGTGCATGTCCATGCCGATCAAGGTGACGGCCGCCATGATGATGCCGATGAACGCGATATCGATCCACATGTCCCTGTCGATCACGCGGTCGGTGAGCTTGCGCGGGCTGCGTGCCATCACGTCATCGGTCTGCGGGTCGACACCCATCGCGAGCGCCGGGGCGGCGTCGGTCAGCAGGTTGATCCACAGCAGCTGCGTGGCAAGCAGCGGCACGGCGACACCGGTGGTTCCCGGCTGCGTGATGCCAAGCACGCCGGCGAGCATGACGCCGCCGAACACGGTGAACACCTCGCCCACGTTGGAGCTCAGCAGGTAGCGCAGGAACTTGCGGATGTTGTCGAAGATCACACGGCCTTCGCGCACGGCGGCGACGATGGTGGAGAAGTTGTCGTCCGCGAGAATCATCTTCGCGGATTCCTTGGTCACCTCGGTGCCGGTGATGCCCATCGCCACGCCGATGTCGGCGGACTTGACGGCCGGGGCGTCGTTGACGCCGTCGCCGGTCATGGCGGCGATGTTGCCCTGGCGCTGCAGCGACTCCACGATCTTGAGCTTGTGCTCGGGGGCCACGCGGGCGTACACGGAGACCTCAGAAGTCGCCTTGTCGAACGCCGCCTCGTCGGGCATCGCGTCGAGCTGATCGCCGGTGAGGGCCTTGCCGCCCTTTTCGATGATGCCCAGATCGGAAGCGATGCGGGCCGCGGTGAGCGGGTGGTCGCCGGTGATCATCACCGTGCGGATGCCGGCGCGATGCGCTTCGGCCACGGAATCACGCACTTCGGTGCGCGGCGGGTCGATGATGCCGACCATGCCGGCCCAGATCAGGTCACGCTCGATGACGTCGCTCTGCTCGGAGATGTCGGTCACCTGGCCGGCTGCATTGGTCTTGATGCCGGGGATATCGGCCAGGGATGTGGTGCCGAGCGGGCGGTACGCCTCACCCAGCGTGCGGTATGCCTCGCCGGACAGACGCTCGACGGTCGCGAGAATCTCCTGGCGGTCGCCTTCGGTCATCGGGCGGACGGCGTCGCCAACCGCGATGCGCGTGCAGTAGCCGAGCAGCACATCGGGCGCGCCCTTTGCATAGACGCTCAGGTTGCCGTTGTCGCTGCTGTCCTTGCCGATCACGGCCATACGCTTGCGCTCGGACGTGAACGGAACCTCGGCCACACGGTCGAGCTTGCCGAGGGCGCGTTCGGCCTTGATCTTGCGGGAGGCGACGACGAGCGACACCTCGGTCGGGTCGCCGACGATCTCCCACTGGCCGGCATCGTTCTGACGCAAGTCACCGTCGTTGGCAAACGCTCCGACGGCGATGGTGCGCAGGGCTTCGGCGTTGACCGGAGCGCTCTCCTCGATGGCGGCGCCACCCATGCCCAGCATCTTGCCCTTGGGCTCGTAACCGGTGCCGGTGAGCTGCACTTCACCGCTCGGGGTGACGATGCGCTCGACGGTCATCTCGTTACGCGTGAGCGTACCGGTCTTGTCGGAGCAGATCACTGAAGCGGATCCCAGCGTCTCCACGGAGCTCAGCTTCTTGACGATGGCGTTGTGCTTGGCCATGCGCTGCACGCCGAGCGCGAGAACAACCGTCAGAATCGTCGCAAGACCTTCCGGCACTGCGGCGACGGCCAGCGAAACGGCCAGCAGCAGCGAGTCGATGAGATCGTCGGGCATCTTGTGGAAGCCCTGCGTGATGAACAGCGCGACGAGCACGACGGCCGCGATGATGCACACGGCAATGCCCAGGATCTTGGAGACGTGGGTCATCTCCTTCTGCAGCGGGGTATCCTCGTCATCGGTCTGCGACAGCATGTCGGCGATCTTGCCGACCTGCGTGTTCATGCCGGTCCCGGTCACGATCGCGCGGCCGGTGCCCTGAGTGACGGACGTGCCGTTGAAAATCATATTGGTGCGGTCGCCCAGCGCCTTGGCGGAGTCGAGCGTGTCGGGCTTCTTGCCCACCGGCACGGATTCGCCGGTCAGGCTCGCCTCGGCGATGCGCAGCGACGCGGCGGCGAACAGACGCCCGTCGGCGGAGACGGTATCGCCTTCGCCAAGCACCACGATGTCGCCGGGAACCACGTCGGCGGTGTTGATGTGCACGATTTTGCCGTCACGCAGCACGGAGGTCTGCGGTGCCGTCATTTGGGCGAGCGCCTCCACCGCCTGCTCGGCACGGGCCTCCTGAATATAGCCCAGCACCGCGTTGACGATCAGGATCAGGATGATGACGATGGCGTCAAACGGCAGCACTTCGCCGGCCGTTCCGTGCGAGCGCTCGATGAACCATGCGATCAGTGAGATGACAGTGGCGGCAAGCAACAGGTACACCAGCGGATCCTGGAACTGCGCCAGGAACTTCTTCCACTTGGGTACGGGCGGCGCGCTGGCCAACTGGTTCGGGCCGAATTTCTCCAACCGGCGCTGCGCCTCGGCGGAACTCAGGCCGGTATTGGTATCCACATCCAGCGCCTTGGCGACTTCGTTCGCCTCGGTCAAGCTGGGATCGACGTCGTGAAGCAGGCCTTCCTGCGGCTGCACGCCTGTGGATTGATCATTTGTGCGATCAACCATAATGGTCTCCTTGATATAGCCGCGGAGTAGTCAGCCCTCACGATCACCGGGATCGTCCCCTCCCCCGGTCATCTCGATAAAGCTGCGCGGTTATGGGCACCGGCGCAACTGCTGCCGATGCATACTGTTGCCATTATTCCACAAACCCGTCATCGCTTGGCGAAACAGCCCTTTACGTGTTGTCCAAATATCCGCATTCCGCGAACGATTTCAGGCGACACGCTCACACAGCGCGAGCAGCCAGCGGAGCGCCGCCATGGTGTAATCGAACAGTTCGTCGTCCATGCCGAAATACCGCTCGCAGCGCTCCCTGCTCACATCGACCATCGCAAGGCCTTCTGGCTCTCCGGGTGTGAATGACACCGCCCGATCCTGCATTCATCATACGTGCCAAGGCAAGGAATCCGGCGGCTTCGGAACCGGACGAGCTTCGTTCCGTTCCTAAGTGCGCGCCGAAACGACAACTCTGCGCACTTAGGAACGCAAACTATGCGATCTGCGTTCCTATGTTCGCGCACTCGGCGTTCCGGCGCGCACTTAGGAACGCAAACCGAGTCTCTCAGGAGATTGGGGCGATTCGCGCGCCGCGAATGGCTGTTTGGCGTGGGGGTCTGGGACAATGGCACGTATGGCAATCAAGAAAGGTCCGACCAAGGGGTCGGGAGGAAAACACCGCAATGCGCTACGCGGCAAGGGGCCGACGCCCAAAGCCGAGGATCGCGTGTATCACAAGGCATACAAGGCCAAGCAGGCGACGAACCGTCGCAAGATGGCAGATCCACGACTGGCAGCCCGCCGTCGCGCCGCGAAGTTCACGTCCGATTCGGACGATCTGGTCATCGGCCGCAATGCCGTGCTGGAGGCGCTGCGCGTCGGCGTCCCCAGCATGCAGCTGTATATCGCGACACGTATCGAGCATGATGACCGTACACGCGAGATCATCAAGCTCGCCGGCGCACAAAGCCTGCACCTGCTGGAGGCCGACCGTCTGGAAATGGATCGCATCGCCCGGTCGTCGAACCATCAGGGCGTCGTGCTCAAAGTGCAGCCGTACCAGTATTCGTCTCTCGCCGAGCTGGCGGATATCGCCGAGCGCAAGGCCAAGGCCATGGACGTGGTGAATTCGCCGAGTGCGCGCATCAACGCACGCCCGCTGTTCATCGCGCTCGACGGCGTGACCGACCCGCAGAACCTGGGTGCGGTGATTCGTTCGGCCGCCGCCTTCGGTGCCAACGGCGTGATTCTGCCGGAGCGTCGTTCCGCTTCGGTCACCGCTGCCGCGTGGAAGGTATCGGCCGGTGCCGCGGCGCATATCCCGGTGGCTCGCGTGGTGAACCTCACCAAGGCCATCGAAAGCATGCGCGAACGTGGATATTACACGGTCGGCCTCGACGGCGGCGGCGATAAGCTGGTCGGCGAAACCGGTTTCGAGACCGATCCGCTGATCGTCGTGCTCGGTTCAGAAGGCAAGGGACTGAGCCGACTCGTGCGCGAGTCGTGCGACGCGATCGCCGGCATTCCGATCACGTCCATGGTGGAGTCTCTGAACGCCTCGGTCGCAGCCGGTATCAGCCTGTACGCGGTCGCCCGCGCCCGCCGCGAAGCAGCGGCAGCCGCCACGAAGTAATACCCATATCTCCCCCCTGCTGCCGGCGGGGTCATCGAGCGGAACGAAAATCGGGGTGGCCACCGCAATCGGCGCACCACCCCGTCCGGTTTCGCTCAGCAGCTCCACATATCAGTGGCTCCACACCGCGGCATCAGGATCGTCGTCGGGATTGTAATCATCATCGTCGATGGGCTTTTCGTAATTCGCCTCATCGTCGACCACACCGGAATCCGCTTCAGCGTTGAGCTCGTTCACGGCTTTGTCATCCAGCTTGTAGTTCGGCAGCACGGATTGGATGTAGCTTTCCACAGCCTCGCCCATCGGCACGTCGTGGCCGGCCTTCTCGGCAAGGAACCAGCGGTGATCCAGCACCTCATGGAAGAACTGTGCCGGCTCGATCTGCGAACGATATTCACGTGGAATCATACGCACGGTCGGCTCATACACCTCACGCATCCAATCGGTGGCGACGATCTCCAACTCCTCGCCTTCACGCCACGTGGAGGCACGGTACGCATCCAGATCGTTGAGCAGGCGCCGCGCCTGATTCTCCTGCACATCTAAACCGGTCAGTCGCAGAAGCTTGCGCGACGCATAGCCGGCATCGACCACGCGCGGGCGGACCAGCACGCGCTTGCCGTCCTCGGCGGTCTTCATCTCCAGCTCATCCACGTCGAAGCCAAGATCGTTGAGCTTGTTGACGCGCTGCTCGATCTTCCACATCTCATCCGGGCCGAACTTGTCGGTGTCGGTCAGCGTGCTCCACAACGAGTGGTAGCGGTCGACCAGACGGTTGCCCACCTCGATCTCGTCCACGTCGCTCGGCAGCAGACGGCCAGAAGCCAAATCCATCAATTCACCGATGATGTTGGTGCGAGCCAAGTCGATATCGTATTCACGCTGGCCATCGGTAAGCTGCACCTGCAAATCACCGGTTTCGGCGTCCACCAGGAAGGCGGAAAACGCGTCGGCATCACGCAGGAACAGGACGTTCGACAGCGACACATCGCCCCAGTAGAAGCCGGCCAAGTGCAGGCGAACCAGCAGCACGGCAAGGGCGTCGATCAAACGCTCGGCAGTATCCGGCTGGAGATTGCGGGCGAACAGCGCGCGGTACGGCAGTGAGAACTTCAGGTGACGGGTGACCAGAATCGCTTCCAGCGGCTCACCGTTGCGGTCATGACGACCGGTGACCACGGCAATCGGGGTGACGGTCGGCAACTCGAGCTTCTGCAGTCGGCGCAGAATCTCATACTCGCGCTCGGCCACCTGACGGGTGATCTCTTTCATGGCGTAGACCTCATCACCGACGTGCACGAATCGCACGACGTGGCGGGAGATGCCTCGCGGGAGGTTTGCCAACAGTTCGGCGGGCCAGGTCGCCAACGGCTTATGCCAGGGCAGCGTGAACATCTTCGGGTTCGAGCTGGCGGCGGTGATCTTCAATGCTTGCGGCTCAGCTGAACTGGCATGTTCGTCTTCGGCTTTGACGGACGTGGCCTTCAGCGCGCGCGGATCCATCTGGGGAAAATCGTTCAACTCCATGTGTTCGATTTTACGTGGTGCTTGGGAAGTGCAGCGAGTAGCGGCGACTTCGGCGCGTTATTCTCGCATACGAATAAATCATCTGTATGGGATTTGCCGGCCGAATTGACGTCCCGTATGCGACGCCTCATGCGCAATCTGAACAAAATGAACGCAACAAGTAACATGAGCCCCGCTGCCGCAGCAATGCTTCCTACGGCGGCACCGGTACGGCCGATAACGCCAGGCTTTACCGGCTCCTTGTTTGGATTATTTTCGGGCGGGACAACAGGAGTTCCGGCGCTAAATTTCGGCTCTACCGTGATGTTGAGATCGGCGGCCGTGTCTCCGCTGCCGGGAATCGAGATGAGGAACGGATCGCAGTCGTATGCTTTGTTGGCTTTCGCCGAGCTCGTGCGAGAGACCAGATATAGGCCGAGCGGCAGATTCTGGAAAGTGAGCTGACCAGCTACGTTAGTGGTGCCGGAATGCTGGTACAGCTTGTTTTTCGCCGCGTGCGCAGCGAGCTTCTTGGCCGCATCGTGATATTCACTTGATGTCAGGCGTTCCCAATCGGCAGTGAGGCCGGAAAAATCGCCGACGGTTTTATATGAGGAGACGCTACCATCATTGTTCGTTGCGACGGTGGCGACGCGCACGATGGAATAGGTATCGCCGGCAAGCAATTTGGGCGAAGCCGTGTCTCGGCCCCATACGGCATTGATGGTGAGAGCGCCGAAAGAATCAGCTTGCGCATATGGCACCATAGAGCCGAGGGCTGCAAGAACAGTGAGGACGATAGTAACGGCGGCGGCAATCATGGCAGCAATGCGCGCCGCACCATACTCGCTTCCGCTATGCAGGTCTAACATGTCTGCCCGGTCCTTTCCGCCATGATGAATGTGATTGGTTATTTGTACTGTCTGGCTGAGGAGGCAAGTCACCGTCCGGCTCGATATCCGCAGAGTCAGAATCACCAGATGCGACCTTGGCGCTCCCACTCTGCCGGCGTCGCCGCTCATGGCGCTGCCATAAATGCCATGCGATGAGCAAGGCAATCAGTGCAAGAGACGGCAACAAGTACTGCAGCGGAATGTCCACGTGGAACGTGGATTTGGCGTCATCCTGCTGCTGCGGCGTGTATGGGATGCGATGGCCACGCACCAGCAGCCGATGCGTATTGACCGCATACGGCGTACAAGTGATGAGCGTGACCAAATCCTTGCCGGGCTCAATTGCCAGTTGTTTGGTATCGGTCGGCAGAACGGTAGTGATCTTATCGACCTGATACGCATACGTGTCTTTAAGTATTGTGATGTAGAACTTGTCGCCTTTTTTCATAAGGTTCAAGTCCGTGAACAGTTTTGCCGTGGGCAAGCCCCGGTGGCCAGACAGAGCCGCATGAGTGGACGCGCCACCAACTGGCAGTGAGGTCTGTTCGAGATGTCCGATGCCGGATTGCAACACTTTCTCGGAAGTGCCGTGATAAATCGGCAAGGTCTCCTCGAGCTTAGGCACAGTGATGTATCCCATCATGCCGTCACCGTCAATATTGAGCAGACTGTTGTATTCCTCGTCCGTGGATGCGGAATTGACGGCACTGGCAAGAGCGTCGGTCTCTCCTGCATCGTTCTGGGCGAGCTTTTCGTTATAGGCGTGCGCAGCATCCAGCACCTTCTGGTACTGTTCCTGGCTCAATGCTTCAACGCTGGCGTCGTAGTTATTTACGGCGCGGCTGGCGTTGCGCATAATGAGGAAGTTGCTGATCGTCGGATAGAACAGAATGAGCATTCCACCGAGAATGACCAGTACGGGCAGGATGTTGCGCAGTCGTTTCATCGAGCGTTCTTTTCGCGAGGAAACCGTGTTGTGGGCGTAGCGGGTGTGTGCCCTTCACGCCCAAAACACGGCCATGCTCGTCAGGCGTTCTTGCGCTTGAGAGTCCAGGCAACGCCGAGCGCGATGACCAGCACACCAATCACCGTGAAGGCGATGGTACCCATGCCACCAGTGCCAGGCAGGACAACACCGGACTTGTTCCGGACCGGGATGACACCGTTCGATGCGGGCTGGTCGTAGTTGCTGCTGCCATTGTCGTTGTCGTAGGTGATGTGGACGTTGGCATTCGTGGTGTCAGTGCCGTCGTTCCGGCCTTCAACCTTCACGCCGATGGCGCTGGCGAGCTTGTTGTAGCCGGCCGGCGCTTCGGTCTCGGTGAGCGTGTACTCGCCGTTCTTCAGTCCCTGGAAGTCAACCTTACCGCTTGCAGGAGTGATGATAGTCGTCGTAGTAGTACTTGCCTTCTCATCATCCGTAGCTACACGGTATACAGCGTTCTCGGTCGCGTTACCGTCCTTGACTTTCACGAAGCTCATAGGGTCGCCGTTCTTAGGTGCGAGTGTGAACTTAGCACCAGCAAGTCGAGTAGCGGCATCAGTATAATTGTCACCAGTGTACTTATCGACGGTGAAGCCATAAGTGAAGACGCGAACCTTGCTGGGTTCGGACTCACCGGTGCCACCGGTGCTCGGGTTGTTGGAGTACTGAATCGTTGCGGAGTTGGTGTTACCATGACCGCCCACAACAGCATCCTTGTTCAGCGTGGCCGTGTAGGTGACGGTGATCGTCTTGCCGGCATTGGTCTGCTGATTCTTGAAGTTCAGCATGTCGACAGTAAGCGTATTGTCGGTGACCGTAGGACGGGTGACGGTGTAGTCAGTGTTCTCAGTCAGTGTCGTATCTCCGACCTTAACGGATTCGACTTGTTTAAAGGAGAGGCCCTTAGACAACGTATCCTTGAATTTGAAGGTGTATTTGTTATAGGCGGACATGTCCGGAATGGTGGAAGTCAGGGTGAAGGTCAGGGTATCACCGATCTGCGCGTGGGTGGCGCCCTCACCATTTACCTTCTTGACGACGGTAGGCAGGGCGCCCTTAATGTCGACACCCACCGTGGTGCTATGAACGCGAACTAGCGCGGCGTATTGACCGTTGGTGTTGGCCACGGTAGCACCCGGCACAGCGACCACGTAGTAGCCGTAGTCGAGACCAGTGAACGTCGCAGTGTACTTACCGTCCGTGGCAGCATTCTGAGATACCGTAGCGGTCGCGTCAGCCGTGATGTTGTTGGCCTTGGTCTGCGCCCAGTTCGATGCCTTGGCAGCGAAAGCAATCAAGGCATCATCTTTCAGCTTGGATACGTAGTCGTTTGCTTTATCGTTGACGTTCGCGTCGGTAACACCATTATCAGTTAGTCCGGAAGCAGCGGGATCCTTGAAGAACGGCTTCCACGCGTCATTCAACGTGTGGGAGACAGCCCCGCCGTCACTGCTCACGGTGGCGGAGAACATCTTGTAGGCGTTCACGGTCTTACCGGCGAACTTCGCGTCTTTAGTGCTGACCGTCAGCGTGGCATTACCACCCGCTGCGTTGGCCGTGGCGACTGTCGTCGCAGCCAATCCAAATACGGTGGCAATCGCCGCGGCGGCAGCGAAAACCTTTTTCATCAGTGATTTCATTACTGTTCCTTTCTCTAGATGGAAATCTTTTCTGTTTGGCAGGTACGGTTTGTCTATGTGGTCGTCACGAGGCATGGGCACCTCGCTTTCGTATACGGCTGGAGCCCGAGCGGACTGTGCCGGATTGAACGCGTTGATTACGCACGTACCAGACCACGCCAGCTCCCATAAGCAGCAAGCCGAACATCAGGAACCACATCGTGCCCGCGCCTCCCGTATCCGGAAGCAACGCCGCATTGGTAACAATGGCCACGCGTTCCTTGGTGTTGTAGGAGACCGATACTTGGTATCCGGCCTCCGCGGGCTTAATGGTCTTGGTGGTATCGCCGTCCTTATAGGTCACGGCGGTTTCTTCCACGGTGTACGTGTAGTAACGCACGATGTCCTTGCCGTTGGCATCCTGTCCATCCACGAATGCGACCGGCAGTCCTTGAATCACCTTGCGCCAGGTGTTGCTCCAGGAAGAGGCATCGGAGGAGTCCAACGTCACCGTCCATGGATTCTTCTGCGTCACGGTTGTGCAATCCGCGCCGAAGCATTGAATCGTCTGCGGCGTCACCGTATTGCCACTGCCATCGGTATAGTGCGCGGCGATCTTCAGTTCGACCGACTGCGGCCGTTCGAGGTTGCCGTCCTTCCATATCTTCTGGACGGTCAGGTCAATGGTTCGGCAACCGTCCTTGCCGCACGGGTCCTGGCCGTCGTCCGGTTCGGGGGTGAGTCCGCCGTTGTTGTCGGTCACGGTCGCGTCGAGCATGAGCACTGCCTTGGCCGGGGACTGGTAGGCATCGAGCTTCGTCTTGGTGCTGCCGTCCGTGGAGTCGACCACGGCGTCCTTAATGCCGACCCAAGTGGTGCCGGCGTCGCCGGATGCGGAGCTGTGCACAGCGCTGCTGTCGTATGTGTTGACCACGTCGAACAGCTTCACTTCCCAACGATCGAGTCCGGTGTTCAGCGCATCGTCTGCCGTGTTCTTCTGCGAGAAGATCTTGTTGCCGTCCTGTGCGGAGGTGCGGGCCTCACTAGCGTTCGCGGCCGCCTTGCGGTAAATGCGATAGGTGTTGTATGCCTTGTCGCCGTTGCCGTCATCGACCGGCCCAAGGATGTCGCTCATGGTGTTGAAGTCCCATACGGACTTGAGTTTGGTGTTCGAGAACGGGTCGACCAGTCCGCTGGTGCCGCGGATCGTGTCGGCGTAGACCATGTGGTCGTCCGCCAGCACGCCCTCGTCGTTCAGTCCGGCGAAACCGCCCGCGTAGCCGGTGGTGAGATCCTTCACGCCGTCGGTGTCCTGAGTTGCCCCTCCGCCGAACACGTCATAGCCGCTGGCGATGCCCGTTACGGTGGACTGTTCCACGCGAGTACGGTTGCCCTTGATGAGCTGGACGGTCAGGTTGCTGCCTGATCCACCCATGTCGATGCCGTTCTTGCTGCAGGGCAGTTTGATGACGCTGTCGCCGATGGTGACAATCGCCACGTCGGTCTGCTGCTGGTTTTCGGCGTCGGCCTTGGACAGGGCGACGCTCACCTTCAGCCCGAACAGGTTCACGTACAGCACATCGCCTTCCGAAAGCACCTTGAGGTCGAACACCTTGCCGAAGATAGACGGGAACCACTTGCCCAAGTCGATGACGCCGACCTGCTGCGCCTTGTCGAGGTACAGGAGCTTGACCAGCGCGTTCACCACTCGCAGGAGCAGTTCCACGAGTACCGAGTTGACCTGCGCATCAACCAGATAGGCGCGGCTGGTTTCGCCGACGAATCCGCCGGCGATCTCGCCGCTGGTGACCTTCTTGAGATTGCCGGCCGTGCAGCCCTTCACTCGGGCCAAGTCCGCGTAGCCGACGAATCCGCCCGCGACCTCGCGTCCGGTAGCCTTGTCGGTGGCTTTGCCGTAGGTGTCGCCATGGTGTGTGGCGGTGACGGTATAACCGTCCGGGATGCCGGTGACGCGCGAATCGCCAACGTGCGAGCCCCAGATGTCAAGTACGCCGGCCGTGGCACCAAGCAGATTGAGCGCATCTGTGCCGAGTTGTGCATTGTCGGCGGCGACCGTGCCGGATTTGCCAAGATGCCCGATGAAGCCGCCCACGTAGTTCACGCCGGTCACACTGTTGAGGTTGGTGACCGCAGACTGCTTGACGGAGCCATTGATCAGTCCACCGCCGAAGCCACCGGCCGCACCGGTGTAACGCTTCGAGTCAAGCATGCCCTTTGTGGTGGAATCATGGGCGACAATCTGGATGCCGTCGCTCACGCCGTTGACCTGACCGTCATAGATGAAGGTGCGGAATGCTTCGAGCACGCCCACGTTGCCGACCTTGAGCAGTTTGAGCAGCAGGTTGGTATCCTGCTTATCGCCGGCCTCGCCGCCGCCGACGGAAGCGACGCTGGATATATCAGCAAGGCCAAAGAAGCCACCGGCGTATTGCCCGCCTTCAACAGCGCGCAGCCCGTTAACAGTAAGAGAAGCCGGGTCATTGTTCGGATCCGCTTCACTGCCGGTGCCTTTGGCGGAATCCTTGTCACCGAGGATCGCGGCCTGCAACGAACCAGCGAAACCGCCGGCGTTCAGGGCATACTTGGTTGTGGTATTACCCTTATCGTCCTTGCTCTCATATGCGCCATTGACCGTGTATCCCCATGCCGGGTCATCCGAGCTCACATGTGCACCGCGAATCGTCGTAACCGTGGCCTGCAATACGCTGACCAGACTTGCCGGGTTCGATACCAGCGAGTCGAGGATTCCTTGCAGGAATCCCTCGGACGCATTGGTGTCCACATCCGCAACCGCACCGGCAGTGGCCACGCCGATAAATCCGCCGACATTGTTGCGCCCTTCCACCTTGCGCAGGTTGGAAACGTTGGCACCGGCAGCGGTGACACCCTCGACAAGCTTCTGGCCGCCCTGGTCGAGATCGCCCCAGATCTGGCCACCGACCGCGAGACCGGCATAGCCTCCGGCATTACCGGTACCGTGCGTGATGTCTTCACCGGTGGCCACGACCTTCATACCCTTGCGGTAGCCGGCCACGCTCGAAGATTTGACGACGGGCACAAATACCTGTGCCACGTCGAGCATCTGACCCAGATCAAGTTTGATGCCTTTGTCGCCGAATAGTTGGATAGAGCCGAACGAGGACGCCGAGCCGGATTCCATCGTGCCCGCATAACCGCCTGCCGCACGCATGGCAGAGACGGTCTTGACATCCATCGACTGGCCATCGGTGATCGTGCCGGTGCGCATCAGACCGACGTGTCCGCCAGCGACGCCGGAATCATGCAAGTTCGCGCCGGTCCGATACTCCGCACGACCGGCGACGACGTTGAATCCGAAGATGTAGGATTCGAGGAACTTGTCCAGGGAATCCTGATCAGTAACAGAGCCCGCACCATCGCCCGTAGCTACCTCGGTAAATTCCTTGCCATACGCACCGTACTTGCCGATGTTGTCGACCCACGTCTTCCATTGGTCGTAGCTCATATTGCGCAAAGGACCAGTGACCTTCGAGTGCTCCTCGGTCGGGTGGACCACAGACAGCACGCCAGCGAGATTGCCGGCCTTGATGAGACCGCCAAGCAAAGAGAGCGAACCGCCTTCAGCGGTATCGGCCGCCTCCATGAAGCCGGTGTAACCGCCGGCGATTTCGGCACCGTATACGCTGCGGATGCGCGCGGCGTAGGCTACGCGCTGCGGCCCGTTGTATTTGCCGTCGGTATTCTCCTGCTTCCACGCTGCTGTGTTGTTGCCCCAGATATGACCGCCACGATTACGACCTGCATAGCCGCCGGCCATGCCACGGCGTGTGGTCGTATCCGATGCCGCCTGGGCACGCACCGCGCCGCCGCACACTGCGGCATCGGTCGAGCTGTTGCGAATCGTCGGCGTGAAGTCCTGCACGAGCGAGAGCAGGTTGTCGAGGTTGACAAGCTTCTTGAGCACGCTGCCGTCACCAAGCACGTTCGCCACGGCTCCCGGCTGCATGGCACCCACGTAACCGCCGGCCGAAACCTGGCCGATGATGTATACGAACTCATGAGAGCTCGAGTCCTGAATATGGCCGCCTTCGATGTCTCCGGCGAAACCACCAGCCATACCCAGTGGATCGGGCTCATTGTTGGCATTCCTATGATCTGCGGTGCTGGCCAGAACGGAGTATCCGCCGATGCCGCCAGTCACATCGGAGTGTTCAATCGTCGAGACGACGACATCCAGCACACTGAGTACATCGTTGAGATTGACGTTCTGGCCGAGCAGCCTCAGGCCACCGCCCACAGCTGCCGCCGAGCCGATGTCCATTTTGCCGATGTAACCGCCGGCATACCGAGCGGCGGTGACTGCATATGTGCTGTCTTTGCTCAGATAGGTGCCATCGATTGATCCGGCGGTTTCCAGATTCTTCGGTGCCTTGACATCAGTACGGCGCAGTTGGGTCACACTGGAATGGGACACCTGCACACCGGAACCGTATCCGATGTAGCCGCCGGCGGAACCGGATTGCGTATCGGACTGATCAAATCGGGTGGCGGAAACGGTGAAGCCGGGATCATCCGGGTCGGAAATCTTGTTACCGCTAGTTGCCTCCACGGTGGTGGCATCGGAATGCACACCCGCGTAGGAGATGAATGGCACATAGCCCTGCACCACCTGCAACAGGTTGGCGAGATCCACCGTACCGAATTTGCCGAGCAAACTCAGGCCGCCGTTGCCAGCCGAAGCGAGCGCGCCGGAAACGACCTTGCCGCCGAAACCACCTGCGTATGCGCCGCCGGTCACATGGTCAAGGTTGACAACGGCCACGGGGTTGGTTTGCACGCGGGACTGTACACCGGCCAGCGTTGAGTCGTTCTTGAGATCGGTTTCGGAGAACTGGTTGACCTTGCCGCTTTGGAAGTTTCCCGCATAGCCGCCCGCGATATCGCCTTCGACATAACCGCCGTTGACGTACGTCACGGTGGTATCCGTATAACTTGGAATCAGATACGGTACGGCACCGAGCAGGTCGTTCACGGACAGCAGGCCGCCTTTGATCAGGCCATCCAATACGCTGGAATCTTCTGCGTTGCTGAGCGCGTCGGCGAGGCCGCCGGTGGTGGAGAAGCCCACGAAACCGCCTGCCACACCATCGGACGTGCTGGTATCGGCTGTGACCGATTTGAGGTTTGTCACATGGCTTTCCCGGGTCTTGGTGCTGTTGGCCTGACCATAGAAACCGCCTGCAGCGTAATCGGTTGTTTCGTTGTTCTTGTTCTTGCCGGTTGCCGCAACCGTGAATCCGCCAGAGATGCCGTTCACGTTCGATGCAGTGACTGCAACCGAAGAATATTGGGCAACCGATAGCAGACCAGAAAGCTTGATAAGCCCAAGCACATTGAGACCGCCAGCGCCGATGGCGTCGCCTGGTCCAGAGAAGCCAATAAAACCGCCGGCTTCTCCCCTGGCCGAGACCGTGGCCAGATTGGTAAGGTTCGTGTTGGCCACGTCGCCGCCGGTGGCGCATCCGATGGCACCGCCTGCATAATATGAACCAGCCGTCACTGTCAGGCCGGATGCCGGAGCGGTGACAGACATGTTCTCCACGGTGAACGCGGCAAACTGGTCGAACTTCTTGAGCGTGGCAATATCGCCAATTTTCACCACACTGTTGAGCAACCCAGCTACCGTTGTCGGTTGCAGATTGCCGGCGATGCCACCCGCGTAGGAGCCCGTGGCCGTGACCGATTCAAGGCCTTCTATGGTGGTGGAGCGCTGCCGAGGGAAGTCACGATGATTGTTGTACTTCCAGAATGTGAGTTTTTGAAGGCGGTTCTGCGAGGAATCACCGATCACCGTACCCGATCCTTCGCCCACGAGACCGCCCGCGTAATCGCCACCAGCCTTAACGGTGAGGGAGCCCTTCATCTGCGTGCCGAGAATCACGGAGGGATTCACACCGACGATGGACAGCAGTTCTCCTGCACCGTTATTGCTGCCGCTCAGCAATTTAGTCACAGCCTTGGTGAGCTGTTTCAACAGCGATGCCTTCGTGGTATCGTCCGTACCGAGTTCCAGGCCCCATCCCACGGAGGCGAATCCGGTGAATCCTCCGGCGTGGGATCCGTCGGCAGTCACGGCGACCGAAGCCGTAATCGAATTATTGACCGCATAGGCATTGGCCATGGCACCGTTGAAGCCGCCGGCGTAGTCTTCGGCCTGCACGGTGATCTTATCGTCACCGTTTATCGTCAGGCCACTGTTTTCGATGAGGCTCTGCGGACGCAGCGCAGACAGCAAGTCGACGCCAAGCGAGTTAATCAGACCGCCTACGTTGCCGTTGCGACTTACTCCGGCAAAACCACCGGCATATTGCGTTGCCCGCACGGTGAAACCATTCGTGCTCGTCACCGAAGAGTTCTCAATGATTGCACCAATCTGCGCACCGACAAAGCCGCCGGCCTGCGGGTTGTCCTTGTTGCCGATCACCACGTTCTTTTTGAACCCGTTCACCGAACTATTCGAGATAACCGGGTTGTAGTAGCCAACCGGAATCAAGGCATTCAGCCCGAGCGTGCCGGACAGCAACCAGTCCACCAAATCGCCCAGCCCGAGGAACGGGATGACGTTCAGAATCTTCGAGAGTACATTGGTGAGCGCTCCTACGATGCCGGAGACTGCATCGTATCGGGTTGCGCCCTCAACATATCCCACGAAACCACCGGTCATACGGCTTACGCTAGATACCGAAACATCTGCTACCTCGCAGTCCGTAACCTTGGTGTCCCCGTAGATACGGCCGGCAAATGCACCCGTGGCGAGGTTGGAAGGATTTTTTTCGTGCAGGGTGAGCAGACCTTGAAGATTGAGGTCAAGATCTACTTGTCCGAATGTCAATAGTTTTAACGCCTTCAACAGTGTGTCGAGCAGTAATCCCACTGCCGAAGTGAGCATACCGAGCAAGGTCGGCGGAATATACGATTCACTCGTATGATTCGTCACCGACACATCCTGCAGCTTGAGGTTCGACACTACGGCCGTACCGGCGCTGCCCAGACTGTTGCTGTTCATCACGGTCTTGTTCGTGATCGAGGCGAAGAAGCCGATGCCCTGCTGCTTGCTGACATCCAGCTGGTCGCCTTTGACATTAGAGACCATATCTTTCTGATTGACGACCACATGGCTGATGACCGGCCGAGCTGCGGTAGCGTGAACCACGCTTGCGCCATCGGCACCAACAGCCTTCCACAGGCTGGCTGCGGTGTCGCCGTCATTGGAGACCGCACCGAGCATAGTGCCGGAGAACATGAGCGGAGTCCACTCGGTGTTGTTGGTATCTGCCGCGTTCTTGGACAGGTCGATGTCACGGAAGATCAGGTAGTTGGCGTCTGCGGAATAGGTCAGGCCGGTGTTGGCAGCGGAGTAGTCCGTTTGCGTGCCATCAGCACCCACGCCGTAATACTTGGTGCGGGTCTTTCCGACGTCTAACCGCGTGCTGCACAGCAGTGGACTGTCGTGGTCGGAGGCATCAGCATCGCGCAAAGTATCTGAATTGGAGAGATCGGCGTCACCGGCGTATTCGGAAGACGGCGTGCCGTCCACCCACTGATAATTGAGGGGTCCTTGTCGCGTACAAGTCTGCTTGACCTTGTTGATGCGGCCAATAACCTTCTTGCCAGAACCAATCGCACGCAGCTGCTGCTCGTTACCAATCAGGATGTAGGTCTTGCCGTTGATCTCCTTGGTGACCTGACCCTCAAAGTCACGGCCGCCAAGCGCCGTCGCGGCGACCTGCACATTGGCCTTCGCCGGCGATTGATCCGCCTCAGTCGAAGAATCGTTCTTGGCATTTTGAGAAGGTGCCTTAGAAGTATCAGTCGGAGCCTGCGTTTGGGCTCCATCATTAGCGGAATTGCCAGCGGTAGCTTCTGCTGAGTCGTCCGCCTTATTGTCTGTCGCGCCATTTGAGGATTCGGAAGGTGTTGGCGCACCGTTTGATGTATTGGCCTCTTCTGACGTCTTATCGTCAACGTTGACATTGCGAGCAGAAGGAGCAGCTACGACAGTATTATCCCCCCCCCCAGAAATTACGGCGTTAGGAGAGCTACTCACATCGTCTATATTCTGAGCATATGCTGCAGGCACCATGCACACGATGGACAAGGAAACAGCAATAACCGAAGCAAGGCAACGCTTCAAGGCATGGCGCTGCCTTCCAGATTCCTGTTCTGTTCCTCCGTTAAACCCGCAACGGACGAACTTCGATTTCGAGCCCATTGTTTCCCCTCATAGATTCGCAATCCCTTTTTCGGGAGGTCACTGCATACAATTATACAAGAAGTTGGCCCGTTGTCTAATTGAAAGTGCAACACCCGTTATTGGAGATTGTCCAGATAACCAGTCCGAAGGGATGTTGCACCTATGGGGAAAGTATATTCGCACCTGTCGGAAGAGGAACGCCAGGTCATCCAGATCGAGGTCGGCAACGGCACGAGCGTCAGGAAGATAGCCCGTTTGCTGGGACGCGGCCCGTCCGGCATCAGCAGGGAGATCAGGCGCAACACGTGGTTCCCGTCCAACGAGAGCGAGTCCTACCGGCCGTACCGGCCGAAGCGTCTGAAGACGGGCCCGTGGACGGGCCGCTACTACATCGCCGGCCCCGCGCAGCGCAAGGCCGACCGGCGCAGGGCGAAGCCGCGCAAGCCATACCGCCTGTCATTCGGCCGCCTGTGGTCGCGGGTGGCCGAATGGCCGGGTCGCGGCTGGTCGCCGCCGCCCGTCGGCGGCAGGCCGCGCGTCCGCTGCCGGTCAGCGGCATCATCCGCCGTTGCCTGCCCAAACGCACGATCATCGAACCCGGTATGGCAAGAGGGCTCCAGGAGATCGTCGACGAGACCGACAACCGGCCCATGCGCGTGCTCGGCCACCGCACGCCCGCCGAGGCATTCGCCGACGAGCTGCTAAACTTGCAAGACAAACAAGGATGTTGCACTTCTAAATAGACAACGGGGACAAAAGAACAAAAACGTTCATCTGCGGGGGCCGGTTAGCGTATGTCTTTCTGGGCAAAAAGAAAAGCCCCGCAACTACGCGGGGCTTTTCCAACGAGGCCATAAGAGAGGAAGAGAATCGCCTCGTTTAATGGTTGGCATGACCGAAGTCATACCAAGTATCTGCTAGTTCCTCTACTAGTTCAGACGCAGCTCGGTCGACGGAGCGAACAGGTGCATCTTGGAGGGGTCGATCTTGATCTTGACGGTCTGGCCGATCTTCGGCAGCGCACGCGGGTTCACACGAATCGTGGTGAGCTTGTTCTGGTCGGACATCATCGTGGATGCCTCGGCAGCGGAGCCATCGGTGATGATGGTGCCGTAGATGTAGCCGTCGGAGCCCAGATCCTCGATGTTCTGAACCTTCAGCGAGAAGGCGTTCGGATCGTCCGGGGTGGCCAGAGTGGCATCCTCGGGACGGAAGCCGACGACAATCTTGCCGCCATCCTCAGCGGTCAGCTTGTTGACGGCCTCGGCGGGCAGGTCGACGG
>OCHA01001272.1_pt1 | contig 20446 bp, 20 predicted proteins | sample 1538591 | NCBI WGS metagenome assembly OCHA01 (sample SAMN04571710, study PRJEB22368) | human gut metagenome | biome: human gut; material: stool | host: Homo sapiens | place: Luxembourg | collected 2012-09-06 | reverse complement strand
ATTTCGCACCGTTAGTCATTAACCTGAGCAGGCACTTGTCTTAAGTTGACATTAGGTTGACCACATTGGTGCCTGACCCTTTCTACTACATACATACTTCCAAAGAAACACGTCGCTTTCTGGACACAATGCCAAAGGGACGTTTTAAACTTGTGTTTACACCTAAGCATGGATCATGGTTAAACATGATTGAAAGCTTTTTCAGTAAGATGACGAAACAGATGCTTAGAGGAATTCGTGTTAACACCAAACAGGAGTTGGCAGAACGAATTTACAAGTACTTTGACGAGGTCAATCGTGAACCAGTAGTTTATCACTGGAAGTATAAAATGGATGAAATCAGTATGGATGAAGCTGCATCGGTTTAATATGGCGATTATTTAATATTCTATGTACTAGATAATAGGAAAGCTGGAGGAGTCTACGTGACTTGCGCGGGGGTTGTGGAAAAAGGTGGGGTATATTATAATTATTTTAGATACAAGATTGCTTCAGATACACAGTAGAAAGGTGTCATGTGTTGTATGATGCGCATCTTGCAGCAGGAAGGGCGAGGTATTCCGGAGAAATTGGAATAAGAAGAGAACTTGGAACTGAGAGTTCAAGAGAAAGCGAGGGCTTCATTACGTGAAACGAAACACCAGACAATTATGCTTAAGGATTCTTGTTTTGGGGATTATTGCAGTAGCATATGCTTGCCGGTTTCTTGCTATGTATGACATTGGCGGAAGCAATCCAAGTTATGTACGTGCTGCATTATACCTGTTGTTGTTTGTCCTGTGGGGATATTCCCTGGATCAGCGTATCATTCAGAAGCCAGTATTGCATTGTCTGCGTCTGACGGCAGCCTTGATACTGATATGGATGATTTTTCGGACAGTTAAATATGAAATCGTTACTGATCTGACGGTAGCGCGTTATCTGTGGTATCTGTATTACCTTCCCATGCTGTTTATTCCGCTCCTTGGGGTGTATATTGCTATGTATATGGGAAAGCCGGAGTCTTACCGGCTTCCTGCGAAGAGTCAGATACTGGCAGTGATTCCTGCGCTGTTATTTCTGGCAGTGATTACAAATGACCTGCATCAATGGGTATTTGTCTTCAAAAGTGGGATTCCGGGAGTGCCTAATAACAAGGTATATTCTCATCGCCTACTATATTTTGTGTGTCTAGGATGGATGGTTGTTTGCATGTTGTTTACCATCATTCATTTACTACGACAAAGTCGTGTTCCGGGAATTGGCAGAAAGCGAATGATGCCATTTATCCTAGGCTGTGTCATGTTATTGTACGGATTACTGTATCTGGTAGATTTTCCAAAGGTACGTTTTATGTTTGGCGATATGAATGTTATGTTTTGTCTGTTGTATGCATCAATTTATGAAAGCTGTATCCATTGCAGGATGATACATTCCAATACTGGGTATGTCGGGTTATTTGAGGCAACGACACTGGTGTTCTGTATTGTTGACCGGAATGGTCGCGTGCTGCTCCGATCTAAGACGGCAAGAGAGGACATGGTCTGTCCGCAGGATGGACAAACAATCATCAGTCCAGAGGGAATGCGTATTTCTTCAGCGCCAATCAAGATTGGTTATACTGTCTGGGGGGATAATATCCGTCAATTGACAGAACTTCGTAGCCACTTGAATGCCAATAAGGTCAAAATAGAAGAAAATAAAAAGAAACTGCAAGATGCTTATTTGGTAGAGAAGCAGTTACATGAGCTGGCTGAGAAGAATCGTATTTATGATGAGCTGGAGGCAAAGCATGGAAAACAGACCGACCGGATATGTGAATTACTTGAATTGTGTAAGGATGCTGATACAGATGAACTGCGGGCTTATATGAAGGAAATCATGCTGATTGGTACATATATTAAGCGAAGTGCGAATTTGTATTTCCTTGGCAAGGAATACGAGATGTTGCCACAACAGGAGATTCGTCTGACTTTTGATGAAGCTGTGCGTGCGTTAAATGCAGGAGGAACAGAATGTGGGGTAGCATATCTTATAACAAAACCGATGCGGACATCAGAAGTTGCTCGTCTGTTGGAACTGGTGAAAGATGTAGTGGGAATGGCGAGAGGTGGTTTACATTCGCTTTTTATTTCTTTGTCCGATACGGAGATGAACCTTTCTGTGGAATGTGAGGGTGATCTTTTGGAGGTGGTATCCTCGAGAGTGACAGCCTGTATGGAGGAAGGGTTATTGCTTATTCGAACACAGATTGGAGGCGAAGACAATGGGTAAATGGAAAAAGCTCCGAGTGAATGCAATTAAAGAAAGCTTTGATCAGCTTCCGACAGCAGTATGTTTCTTTGACAATCTTGGAGAAATTGTGCTTTGCAATCGGCAGATGTATCGTCTGAGTCAATATCTGTTCCAAAGTGCTATGCAATATCTTGGTGAGGTGAAGATTGCGCTTGCCTCACCACCGGATGGCGTGGTAAGGCTTTCGGATATGGAGGATACGTATCGTTTCCCGAATAAGACGGTATGGCAATTTGAATGGACGAAAGTAACAGACCGGTATGGAGAAGTCTATACCCAGCTTACAGCTGCTGATATTACAGAATTACACTGGGCGCTGGTCCAGCTTGCAGATGATAATAGGAAGCTCGAAGAAGATGCAAAGAAGCTTCGTGAGCTTTCTGAAAATGTTGAGGCGGTTGCCTGGGAAAAGGAACTGTTGGCTGCGAAATCTGCGATGCACGATAGTCTGGCTGCCTGCATTACGGTAACAAAGCAGTATCTTGCCGGAGACCTAGGTGAGGTGGATGCAGGAATGGTGCTTCTGGAATGGGAAAAAAGTATTGCCTTTCGGGAAGCGGCTCTTTTATCTGCAAAGGAAAAACTGTTTCACGATGCAAAGAGTAGTGGTGTGATGGTGCAGATGAAGGGAGAAGAGCCTAAGGGAAGTGCGGCAGATTTGATGTATGTTGCGCTGCAAGTCTGCCTGAATAATGCAATCCAGTATGCACAGGCAACGGAACTCGAGATAAATATTTGGAACAATGAGGATAATTATACGGTGATGATAGGAAATAATGGCAAGCAGCCGGAGAAAACGATTATGGAAGGTGGAGGTCTTACCAATTTGCGTCATCGGATAGAGGCAGCGGGAGGTACGATGAATGTACAGAGCTTGCCAGAGTTTTCTTTGATAATAGATATACCAAAGAATTAGCTCTTAGAAAGGGGATGAAGAGCTGTGAAAAAGATACTGATTGTCGAGGATCAGGCACTTGTCCGTATGTATTTGTGTTCTTGTGTGGAAAAAAGTGGTGAATGTGAAGTGGAAGGTGTATTAACGCGTGCAGATGCAGCACTTGCTCGATGTAGTGAGGGGCATATCGATTTGATTTTGATGGATATTTGCACGGAAAATGATTCAGATGGTCTAAGTGCAGCGGAATCGATCAAAAAGTTTTATCCTCGGATTAAGATTGTGATGGTAACCTCAATGCTGGAAGGACGTTTCCTGGACCGGGCAAGAAAAATTGGTGCGGACAGCTTCTGGTACAAGGATTCTCCATCTAGGGATTTGATCGATGTGATTGAAGGAACGCTTCATGGTGAGCATTTCTGGCCCGACAGAGTACCGTCAGTGCAGCTTGGAAAGGTACTTTCCTGCGACTTGTCTGAACAGGAGATGGGAACCTTGCGTTTGCTGTGTGAAGGGAAGACAAATGCAGAAATTGCAGCCCGTCTTCATGTGGCAGAATCCTCAGTGCGTACCTATATTAATCGTATGCTGGAGAAAACCGGCTATCCGAACCGCAATCGCCTGATGGTGGCGGCAGTTAGTAAGCGCTTAGTAGTTCCGGGTAATCCGCTTGATACAATGGAAGATAATTAAGACAAAACCGTTTTGCCAATATGATTTGGTGGAACGGTTTTTTGATTTTTCTGTAAACTCGGAAAAAATATTTAATTTGTCCACACTTTTGAGGACAGACAAGTTGATGGTTTTTTGCTAGAATAACATCAAGAAGTAAGATGTCACACACATCGGATATATCGCTTAGGAAAGGGGGATGGTTCGATGCGAAAAATAGTGGTGGATATGCAGAATTTTCTGTTTGCCGACTCCGTAGCAACCGCCTTCAGAAGTTCGGATTATGATATCGATGTGATACGTACAAAGTCTCCAAAAGATACACTGGAATTATGTCAAGTGTACAAACCGTATGTGCTTATAATGGAAGTAACCAGCTATACTCCTTGGAAATTTGATGAGAGATTGAAACTCCAGGAGCAGGTGAAGGCAGTGTGTCCAAAGTGTAAAATTGCCCTCATCGTGGATTCTAACACGGAGAGACAAGCAGCAAAAGACATTCGGGATGCCAAGAAAAATGGTCTTATCGATCAGTTTTTCTACGGTTCTATGACTGCCGAATATCTGATGGATCAGATTTATGCGATGTAAGACGGAAAACTTATTGGCCTTTCTCCAAAACAGCAAACAAAGATCGGGAGGCCTGTTTTGGAGAAAACCAGAAAAGAATGAGATGGATTAGGAGGAATGTATGATGAAGCATTTCCCATTACGATTTGGAATCGTGATATTACTTATCAGTGTGTTATGTGGCTGTGAATTGAAACCAGGAAAAAACAATTCAGATACCACCAAACAACAGGAAGGTAATCATGTTACGATACCGGATGACAATAAAATAGTGAACAATCATAAAACACCGGAAAATGGTAAGTCAGAAGCTGAGGAGTCGGAACTTGTGGTGTTGCAGAAGCAGATTGCCGAGAACAGTTATGGAGCTGGAGTGGCTTTCCTGGGTTACGTAGACAGTGAATTTCACATGACAGAGTTGTCTAATTATCTGGAAGCAGGTTTGTTTATGGAAAAGTATCCGTTTTTAATGGATGCAGCCTGTTTTATGACAGAAGGACAGGAATTATATGCAATTGTTCCACCAAACAAAAAAGGACAGATTATGGTATATGCTTCTGAGATTACGGAAGAAGGTGAATATGCAGATGATAAAAGCAAGCCGCTATTTACCGGAAAGTCTGGAGAAGTTCTTGTACTGAAATGCAATTTCAGTGAGATTTATTCTAATGTGCTAGTCACAGTTACAGATGGTGGAGGCACAATAGAATTTCGACCTTCCATTTCATTAAGGGATGGACATCTGGCAGAGCTTGAGGGCGTGTATGACTTTACCATATACGAGGATTTCCCTGACGGGCAGTCGATAGAGATTGCATTAGAGATGTTGTATGAAATCGATGAGGTCAGGCAAGCACTTGAAAATGGTATGAGCATTATGTATATCGGTAATACAGATGAGATAGATGGAGGCTGTTGCATGCTGTTTGAATTAGGAACCGATGGGGATTACCAGTTTGTACGGGAACAGCTTTACGGTGTCTGTGATAATCGGATTTACGCCTATGATGTTATAGGAGATGCATGGAATATTATATATTAAATGATGAAATGAAATTTCATTTGTGATCTGCCGGCAGAGACAGGAAAATATAGAGAAGATTATTTTTTATAGGTAATTGCGAAACAAGTTCGCAATCCCGGCTAAAAATGCGGTAAGAATCCTGCGATGCAGGATTCTTAAGATGAAAAGTATAGGACGAAAAAAGATGCGGAATAAGGAGACAAACTTATGGGATTATTTGAAAAGAAAAAGAAAGATGCAAAGCGTTGCCCGATTTGTGGCAAGGAGATATCCTTTTTTCGGGGTTAGCAATCGCGGACGGCACCATCTGTGATGACTGTGAGAAAATGGTCAGAGGTCAGTTCAATATCGAAGAATATTATGGGCGTGAGAACTGGAAGATATCTACCAGCGATCCGTTGAAAGCCATGACAGTCGAAGAAATTAAGGACATGATCAACGAAAAGAAAGCAGAGCAGACGCAGGTAGTGGAAGAAATTGGCGGTGACTACGCAGCGATTGCCAAGGTGGAAAAGACATTTGGCATCGCTCCGAAGGCTACGGATGTGGGACTGAAACGTGCAAAGGCTTTGAAAAATAGAATCGTTGCCACAAGCTATATCATGTCAGGCGAATTCAGTAGAGGCGATGCGGTAACGGTTTCATTTGATGGTGCAGATATGACTACGACGATTCTGGATGTCATCGAATGCAGTTCATCAAGTACATTTGAAACAGTGCTGAATGCCAATTTCGGAAAGCACAAGGCCAAAGAAGGAGTCAGTGCCTGGATCATTCTGGATGTCATGGGCGGAGTTGGCAAAGGTGCCCTGATCAAGAAATAAGCTATTTGCGTGGTTTATCATTTACAGACACATGAGTAAGGAGGAAAAGATATGGGATTATTTGGAAAAATATTTGAAAAGAAAGAATGTGCGATCTGTGGCGGTGAGATCGGTCTGTTGGGAAATCGTAAGCTGGAAGATGGCAACATGTGCAAGAACTGCGCTGCAAAGCTGTCTCCGTGGTTCAGTGAGAGACGCAGCAGCACAGTGGAAGAGATTAAAGAACAGCTTGACTACCGCGAAGCAAACCGCGAGAAAGTGGCGGCGTTCCGTACCACCCGCACGTTGGGAGAATGTACAAAGATTCTGCTGGACGAAGATGCAGGTGTGTTCATGGTAACCTCTGCCCGTGATCTGGAGGAAGCGAATCCGGATGTTCTGGCTTTTTCTGACGTGACCGGCTGTAATCTGGATATTGACGAACGCAAAATCGAACTTAAGCGAGAGATTAAAAAGTCAGATGGGACGACCGAAGAGGTCAGCTATAATCCGCCGCGCTATAACTACGAATATGATTTTTATATGGTGATTCACGTTCGTAATCCGTATTTTGATGAAATTCGCTTCAAACTCAACAATTCAACAGTGGAGGTGGAGCCGGCTCCGCACATGGGAATGTTCGGAGGCGTTCAGCCTATGCAGGATGTGGATTACATTCGTTACAAAGAAACCGGAGAGGAAATCAAGGCAATTCTTCTGCAGATCCGTCAGGAAACCCGCGATGTAGCGGCAGCAGCTGCAGCACCTAAGGCTGCTGTGACTTGCCCTTATTGCGGAGCTACTACTACGCCAGATGCATCTGGCTGCTGTGAATTCTGCGGTGGTGCTATTAACGGATAACCAAAGCGAAAAAGGAGAGGAGGGATTGACTTGGCGGAGTAAGTGACAAACTACCAATGTCCACGCTGTACTGGGCCGCTGCATTTTAATGCCGGAACCGGAAAACTGGAATGTGAATATTGTGAGAGCACTTTTTCTCCAGAGGAAATCGAAAACTTCTATTATTTTTTAAGAGGAAAGGAGCAATTGTTATGGGACTTATTAAAGCAGGTATGGGTGCTGTCGGAGGCACTCTCGCTGATCAATGGAAGGAGTTTTTCTACTGTGAATCTATGCCAAAGGAGGTACTTGTTACCAAAGGGCAGAAACGTGTTACGGGACGTTCTTCGAACACAAAAGGGAATGACAATATCATTTCAAACGGTTCGGGTATTGCGGTAGCAGATGGACAGTGTATGATCATCGTGGAACAGGGTAAGGTCGTAGAAATCTGCGCAGAACCAGGTGAATTCACTTATGATACCTCAAGCGAACCATCTATTTTCGCAGGAAATCTTGGCGAAAGTATCAAAGAAACATTTAAGACGGTAGGAAAACGTTTTACTTATGGTGGAGATACCGGAAAAGATCAGAGAGTTTACTATTTTAATACAAAGGAAATTCTGGAAAACCGTTTTGGTACACCGAATCCGGTTCCGTTCCGCGTAGTAGATTCGAAGATTGGACTCGATATTGACGTAGCCATTCGTTGTTCTGGTGTATATTCTTATAAAATTGCCGATCCACTGTTATTCTATTCCAATGTTTGTGGAAACGTAGAACAGGAATATTCACGACAGGAATTAGACGCGACTCTTAAAACAGAGTTTATCTCTGCTTTGCAGCCTGCATTTGGACATTTGTCTGAATTAGAACTTCGTCCGAATCAGATTGTGACTCATAATACCGATCTTGAAAATGCGATGAACACAGCGCTTTCAGAAAAATGGGGTGCACTTCGAGGATTAAAGGTTGTAAGTATTGCACTTGGCTCTGTAACTCTTCCAGATGAAGATGCAGAACTCATTAAACAGGCACAGCGTACAGCAATCATGCGTGACCCTACGATGGCAGCAGCAACACTGGTTGGAGCACAGGCAGATGCAATGAAAACAGCAGCAGGTAATGAGGCAGGTGCTATGACCGGATTCATGGGCATGGGTATGGCAATGAACCAAGGCGGCATGAATGCGCAGAATTTATTTGCTATGGGACAGCAACAGCAGGCGCAGCAGATGGCGGCGCAGCAGGCAGCTCAACAGGCAGTGCCGGCAGCAGATGGATGGAAATGTGCTTGTGGCACAGTGGTAAATGGAAACTTCTGCCCGAACTGTGGAGCAAAGAAGCCAGAACCTGAGCCGGCACCAGGTGCATGGAAGTGTAAGTGTGGTGCTACAGCGACTGGTAAGTTCTGTCCGGAATGTGGATCACCAAAACCGGTTGCGGATGATGGATGGACCTGTTCTTGTGGAACTGTAAATAAAGGCAAGTTCTGTCAAAATTGTGGAGCGAAGAAACCAGAGGGAGTACCTCTTTATCGTTGTGATAAGTGCGGATGGGAACCGGAAGATCCAGCACACCCACCAAAATTCTGCCCGGAATGTGGCGACATCTTTGACGAAAATGACAGAAAGTAGCATAGGAGAGGAGGAATTCTTATGCATAGACTCCCATCTGAAGAAAAAGGACATAAAAACAATATTGGAGCTTTGATTTTAAGTATCGTTATTATTATTGCAGGAATTGCCGGTATGATATATACGAAGCATGAAAGCAATGAGTATAAGAATTCTACGGATATTCGAACACTTCATGCAACTGTTTATAGTTGTGAACAATCAAAAGAAGAAGAGGATAATGGAGAACGAAAAGAAGAATATAAAGTAAGATTTACTTATGAAATCGATGGAACGACATATGATGATTCTAAGATTTACTATAAAGAAATGAGGAGAGGAGATAGCGTACAGATTACGGTTTACCGGAATTCAAAGGGAACATATAAACTGGAACCAGGACCAACTCCGATTTATTTCATAGGATTTGCAGCATTGATTCCGCTGGGTGTCATTGGCTTTATCATAATAAGTAAAGATCTTATCAAATATCGCCGAGAAGAAAAAGAGGGTAGAAGACTGTAAGCATGGAATGGGAGGAAGGAACATGGGGAGACCAGATAGTCTGACAGATGAGGAGGGATGGATATGGGCTTATTAGAGGCGATGCTGCTTGCGTTTGCAACGACCATAATCTGCGCGTTTGCTATTGCTGAAAAAATCATTGATATAGACTTTGAACAGTTTATGCCGGAGAATTTGAAAAAAGCAAAAATGAAAAGAATGCTTGCAAACCGCGAAACTCCGCTGCAAGGGGCAAGGCTTCAGAAGGACATCAAGGATTCCTTTGAAAATGTGTTACTTCCACTTGGAAAAGCAGATAAGAGTTATCTTCCAAAGAGAATGGATCTTACATTCCGCAGAAAGATGGTTCATCAGGTGGAACTGCTGGGAAAGCGTAAGCTTTGCCGGGATATCCAGGTGACGGACGTTGTACCGCTTCCGAAAAATAATTTCAAAAGATGGAATGATGATGGACGGGAGTGGCGAGAATCTATCTTGCAGTGTAGTTCTCTGGAACGTCTGATTTCTCCGCAAGATGGTAAAATAGTACATCAGATCTATCGGAAAAACAGTTACCTTCGGATTCTTCAGTCAAGGCACATTCGTCATTCGGACCGTCAGGGCAGGAACAAGGAATTTTATTCTGATAAAGAGAAGATCACCTGTCCATCCTGTGGAGCTGAGGTGGAGCTGAGCAGTCAGCAGGTCATCTGTCCATATTGTGGCGGTGTGATACAAAGTGAATTCTATGACTGGCAGACAGAAGTATTTGAAATCTATGAGAAGATGGGTGCAAATATGCAATGCGGACTGTTATTGCTTGCTTACTCAGGTGTCATGTTCTTATGTCTGACCCTATGTCTTTATCTAATCAAAGATACAGATGTTTCTCTTACCGTAGGTGTAATTGTTACACTGATTATACTTCTGGGAATTGCGAGATTCTTTCGAACAAGGAAAGAAAAACAGGAAAAACTGTCGGAGAAAATCGTCAGATATTCGGAAAATTATCTGAGATTGTGTATCAATGAAGCACTATATAAAGAAGTAAGTTATGAAGCACTGATGGATTATGGAGTCGGTTCTATTGTATTAGAAAAAGTGGTTCATACGGACCAGACAACGGAAATAACAGTGAAGGTATATGGAACGGAGACCTACCTTCCTGAAAGTGGAAAACCATATACGACGAAAATAAAAAAGACCCTCGTTTTGCAAAGGGCAAGATATCCGGAAAGAAGGAAAACGGACGGTGTGTTTTTTAAGGAAAAGGATTGTCCATCTTGTGGTGCCAATTTCATACCGGATGAACATAACTGCTGTTCGTTCTGTGGTTATAGCTTCCGGGCAAACAATGCAAAATGGATTCGGAGACCGGATGAAGCACTTGCAGAATTTGATTGGCAGGCTCATTAAGAATAAGATTAAGAATAAGGGAGGAGGGTTTTCATGGCAAACTTGCAAGAATATAAGTGTCCTTGCTGTGGCGGTGCGATAGCCTTTGACAGTACTATTCAGAAGATGAAGTGTCCATATTGTGATACGGAATTCGAAATGGACGCACTAAAGAGTTACGACGATGAACTACAAGAAGAACAGGCAGATAGTATGGAATGGGAAACCAATGCCGGTGGAGAATGGCAGGAAGGAGAAACCGAAGGCTTGCGTACCTACGTATGTAAGTCCTGTGGAGGTGAAATCGTGGGAGATGCGAATATGGCAGCGACCTCTTGTCCGTTTTGTGACAACCAGATTGTTATGATGGGGCAGTTCTCTGGAACATTAAGGCCAGATTTGGTAATACCGTTCAAGCTGGATAAAAAAGCGGCAAAAGAAGGACTTATGAAGCATTTGACTGGAAAACGTCTTTTACCGAAGATTTTCAAGGATCAGAACCATATTGATGAAATCAAGGGAATCTATGTTCCGTTCTGGCTCTTTGATACCGATGTGGATGCAAATGTACGTTACCGGGCTACGAAATTACGTGTATGGAGTGACAGTGATTACGATTATACGGAAACCAGTTACTTTATGGTACACAGAGGAGGTAGTGTTGGATTTGAAAATGTTCCGGTAGATGGTTCGTCTAAAATGGCGAATGATCTGATGGAATCCATTGAACCATATAACTGTGCGGAAGCAGTAGATTTCCAGACTGCATACCTTGCCGGATACCTGGCAGATAAATATGATGTGACTGCAGAAGAAAGTATTGAGCGTGCAAATGCACGTGTGAAACGATCAACGGAGGAAGCATTTGCTGGGACTGTTCAAGGATATCATACAGTTACAGCGGAAAAAAGCAGTGTACAGTTTAACAATGGTAAAGCGAAATATGCATTATATCCGGTATGGCTTTTGAATACGACATGGAATGGAAACAAATATACATTTGCAATGAATGGACAAACTGGTAAATTCGTTGGAGATCTGCCTGTAGACAAAGCAGCAGCAACCAGATGGACAGCGATTCTCGCGGTAGCATTTACTGCAGTAACCTATGGTGCGGCAACACTTCTGCACTTTATCGGACTGTTTTAAGGAGGGTGACGGAATGAAAAAGAAAATTGTATCGTTTTTACTTATCCTCATCCTTTGTCTTGGTATGACAATCCCTGCATATGCAGAGGATTCCGAAGGCTTTGATGATGAATATTACCGGGTGCTGGATCTGGCTAATCTTATGGTTGACAGTGAGGAAAATGAATTGCTCGATGTCCTGGATGAAATTAGTATCCGACAGAAGATGGATGTGATCGTCTTGACAACGGATACACTCGAAGGATTAACGGTTGAGGAATTTGCAGATGACATGTACGATTACTGCAAATTTGGATATGGAGCGGATAAAGATGGTGTGCTCTTGCTGATCAGTACAGAAGATAATGACTGCTACATATCAACCTGTGGTTATGGTATCACTGCTTTTACCGATGCAGGGATTCAGTATATTTCGAAGCAGATGATGAAGGATCTAAAAGCGCAGGATTATTTTTCCGCATGTATGACATTTGCTGGGCTGTGTGATGATTTTATTACACAGGCACGAAATGGAAGCCCATATACAGCACGTACACTTCCAAAAGACGCCTTACCATTCTATTGGATCTTTATTTCCATCGGTGTTGGTATGATTCTGGCGTTCGTTATCGTCGGAAGAATGAAGGCACAGCTGAAGACCGTTCGTTTCCAAGCTGCAGCAGGAAATTATGTGAAAGATGGAAGTATGAATATCACAGAAAGCAGAGATTTGTTCTTGTACCATACGGTAACCAAGACGGCAACCAAGACGGCAAAAGAAAAGAGTTCTTCAGGTAGCAGTACCCACACATCATCTTCTGGTAGAACGCATGGTGGCGGAGGTACGAAATTCTAGGGGACGACAATTTATGATAAATCTACTCTACGATTAAGAGAATCATGGAGTCCTTGCAGAAAAAAAGATTATATCCGTAGAGTGGACGAAATGCTTGCTATTTTAAAGATTTGCGGAGAATTTGTCTATATCACCGGAGACTGTAAAATGGCACATTAAAAATATGCTGCAGAAAACGAATTTTGATTCCAAAACAAAATTGGCAGTAGCTGTTACAAAGAAAAATCTGATTATAAATGGATTTTAAAATGTTACTACCCATATGGGGAGTGCTTAAGTCCCTGAAAAAGATATCATATATTATGTGAAAGTGTATTCGGCGTGAAAGCGCGAGAAAGTGCGGAGTATGTCATTGAGTTATATGACTGTAGCTTTGGGATAGTTTATAGGATGTTGTTTTGAAGGGAGAAAAATAATATGAGATATATTATGAGAAGAATCTGTCTGTCATTGGTAATGATTACAGTCATAGTTTTTGCAGGGTGCGGACAGAAGAAAAAAGAAGATCCAATAACCGTCACATTGTGGCATGTATATGGCGGACAGACAGAATCACCATTAAATGATCTGATTGATGAATTTAATGAAACGGTCGGAAAAGAGAAAAATATACGAGTACAGGTTGGCAGTGTTACAAATACTAATACGATACATGAAAATGTGCTGGCATCTGCATACGGAGATCCGGGAGCATCCAAACTGCCGGATATGTTTGTTTCCTATCCGAAGACAGTTCTGGCTATGCCGGATGATACAGTTCTTGTAGATTACTATGATTATTTTTCAGAAGAAGAGTTGGATGAATTTATTCCGGCCTTTTTGGAAGAAGGAGTCATTCATGAAAGACTTTCCATTTTGCCGGTAGCAAAATCAACGGAAGTTATGTTTGTCAATAAAACAGCATTTGACCGTTTTGCAAAAGAAACAGGAGCGAAGATGGAAGATTTAAACACATGGGAAGGGCTCTTCGCGCTGGCAGAACAATATGCTGCATGGACAGATGACCAGACGCCGGACATTTCGAATGACGGAAAGAACTTTTTTGTTCATGATTATCATTTTAACTATTTTCAGGTAGGTGTAGAATCGTTGGGGGAAAATTTCTTTAAAGGAGAAAGCCTGGCATTTGGACCGGAATTCCAAACAGTATGGGAACCTTATGCAAGAGCTGCGCTGTCCGGAGGCGTATGGCTCCGTAGCGGCTATGCGACGGAACCGTTGCGAACAGGAGATTCGATTGTATCGGTGGCTTCATCAGCCAGCGTTTTATACTATTCTGACGAGGTTACCTATGCAGATAACACATCGGAAAAAATAGAGATTGTTACTATGCCATGTCCCGTATTTTCCAAAGGAGAAAAGATGGTCATGCAGCGCGGTGCCGGAATTTGTACGGTAAAATCCACACCGGAAAAAGAAAAAGCCTGTATCACGTTTCTTAAATGGCTGACAGAAACTAAAAAGAATGTGGAATTCGTGACCAGCCTTGGATATATACCGGTAAAACAGGAGGCTTTTGATGTTTGCCTTCCGGAGGCGATCGAGAAGTTGAGTGATCCGATGTATGTATCACTTTATCAGGCTTTTTTAGAGACACAGGAGAATTATACATATTATACGGCCCCGAAGCTGGATTCCTATCTGGACCTGGAAACAAAGTTCGAAGAACTTGTCCGGCAAACCTTGTCAGTAAAGCGGATGGAGTGGCTGGAAGACCCGGAAAATATGGATAAACTTGTCTGGAAGACATTGGAGGATTTCAAAGCAGCATATACACAATAATGTCTGCCGGATTAACAAAAGAGGCGACTGGCATATGGGAAAAAAGAGAAAAGATTTCTGGAAGGTCATAAAGGGAATAAGGAAACAACGCATCCGTATGCAGCAAAGACTGATTGGTTATTGGTGTGTGGTGATTTTGACGCTTTTTTCGACAGCGTTTCTGTTACTGAGCATTATGGGCGTCATTCCGGGGATGGATTTGAAAGTGCGGGAGATGTTGTCTGCACAGCAGAAGAATACATTATCGGCTATAGAAGAACAGACTGATATTATGATGGCGAGAAGTATTTCTTTATCGGAAGATGTTACAAAAGAATTAAATCAATGCTTGATGGTCAATGGACAAGCATTTTCAGATTTAAATGATAATGCTCCGTTAATTATGGATTTGGAAGCGGCCATTTATCCTTCTTTGAGATCTGCATTAGATGTGAAGTATTGCAGTGGAGTTTTTGTTATATTGGATGCAACGGTAAATACAGGAGCAGAATGTGCGGACACATCACGCATGGGAATCTATCTGCGGCTGTCTGATTTGAAGGCAGTAAATACAAGCAAACAGCATGTAGTTTTTTTCAGGGGAAATGCTGACATTGCAAGAGCAGAACAGGTACAGCTCCATAACCGTTGGAATTTAGAATTTGATACGTCTGCATTGCCGGGCTATGAACAGATCATGAGATTTGATGGAAACCGGCTGGTAGAGAGCTGTCTGTGGACAGATCGGCTGGAGCTGAGTGATACATGGGAAGATGTGCAGCTTTTATATGTACCGGTTTTAGACAGCACAGGAAAAGTACGTGGTTTGTGTGGTATGGAGATGAGTAATCTGTATTTCAGACTGTCTTATCCTATAGTAGAAGGATCCTGCGGTAATATAGTAACAGTACTGGCTCCAATGGATGAAGACGGAAACATCTGCCTGGATAAGGCAATGTTTGGGGACACAAAAGAAACGTATCTTTCACCATCAGGAACAATGACAGTGAAAAAAGAAAAGTATTATAACACCTATTCCGCTGCTTTCGGAAATTATATAGGCAGGCATGAACTGCTCGAGTTGAAGAGCTGTAATGGGAGACCATTGGCGGTACTGACATTGATATCAGAAGCGAATTATGAAAAATTAACTGCGGACAATCGAAGAAACTGGATTATCGGTACATTGTTATTCATCTTTTTATTATTGATCATTTCTGTCATCATGTCTCAGCGTTTTGTGAAGCCGATTCTTCGGAGCTTAAAAGCATTGCAGGAGGATACACTTACGGATGGAAGCTTATCAGGCATTTCAGAGGTGGATGCACTGGTTGATTTTATGCAGACGAAAAGAAATACGGAGAAACTGGAAACTGGCGGCATTCCTCCGAACATAGAAGAAATGCTTAAGGCGTTTGCAGCGCGCGTGGAAACTCTGACTCCGGCAGAGAGAATGGTTCTTCAGTATTATGTTGATGGATACACAATTCAGGAAATTGCTTCTCTCCTTTACATTAGTATTGGAACGGCGAGAAAGCATAATACAAATATGAATCGAAAACTGGGAATAACGGCCAGGGAGGAATTAATGCTGTACATTGAGCTGTTTCGTAAATGTGATCAGCTAGATAAACTAACATATAGCAGAACAGAGTAAAAGAAAAAGAGTCTTTACAGGCTCTTTTTTATTTACGTGAACGGCGAGCCAAAGTTCACATATACACTAGATGTTGTTTTGCGGACAGATGAAAAACCATATATAGTATACTAATCATTCGTATTTTGGCGAATCAGCCTAATATACGAACGGTGACCATAGTATTTATTTTCTGAATCTGTTACGCTTTCATTACAAGATGGTGGCCACCTAATAAAACCCAAAATTGAGGAAATGGATAAGGATAAGGAGGAGAACAGAGCGCGGGACAGTGAGAGAGCAAGGAGGTTAAAGATGTGGAATTTATTACGAAAAAGGATTTAATAGATTGCTCTACGCCGGATGAAATTTGTTTTTCACTATGCTGCATGGAATGTAAAACAGTATGGAAAAGTACATCAATTCGTTTTTCCAGAGCGGGGAAAAAACCAGAAAATGAAAATCGGAAAATTATTTATGATACGCTTTATGCCAGGGAAAAGGATTTGGCATTTCAAAAAGCCGTGAATCAGGCGAAAGAGATCTTTAATATTTGTCCGATATGTAAGCGTCTTGTATGTGACCATTGTTTTTTGATCTGTGATGATCTGGATATGTGTGTGCAATGTGCTGCAAAGCTTAATGAAAAAGGCACTGTTGTAGGATAAATAATGAAAGGAGATATTTACTATGAAGAAGTATGAAATTTTAGGAGGAAATTTACCAGTTGTTGTATGTGAATTATCAGCAGGAGAATCTATGATCACAGAAAGCGGAAGTATGAGCTGGATGAGTCCGAACATGAAAATGGAGACGGTTTCCGGTGGCGGAATGAAGAAAATGTTCGGCAGAATGATGTCTGGTGATTCTGCATTTCAAAACAGATATACCGCAGAAGGTGCAGACGGAATGATTGCATTTGCATCAAGTTTTCCGGGAGCAATCAAAGCGCTGGAGATTAGCAGCGGTCACTCCATGATCGTGCAGAAAAGCGCATTCCTTGCTTCAGAAGAAGGAGTGGAACTGTCCATGCATTTCCAGAAAAAATTAGGAAAAGGTTTGTTTGGCGGAGAAGGTTTCATTATGCAGAGATTGAGCGGAAATGGAACTGCATTTGTAGAAATTGACGGACATGCAACGGAGTATGATCTGAGTGCCGGACAGGAAATGGTGATCAGTACGGGGTACTTAGCGGCAATGGAAGAAACCTGTACGATGGATATTGTAACTGTAAAAGGAGTAAAAAATATGCTGATCGGAGGAGAGGGCATTTTTAATACTGTTGTTAAAGGACCGGGAAAGGTAATTTTACAGACAATGCCAATCAGCAAGGTGGCAGAAGTGCTGACTCCATTTTTTGCAGATAAGAAGTAGTTGAAAGGAAGCGAATTATGAGAAAAAAGTTGAATTTGTTATTAGGATTAGTGTTTATCATCAGTATGGCAGCACTGACCGGGTGTGGAGGCTCCGGGAAAGCAGGAGAGAAGAATCCATATGAAGGAAAATGGGTAGCGGTCTCCGCTCAAATGATGGGAATATCCGTCAGTGTAGATGAAACTTTCGGTGGTGATTTTGAATTTGAAGTGAAAAATGGCGGAAAAGTATCCTTTTCAGTCGGAGACACTACCGGAAATGGAAAATGGTCTGTCGAAGATGATCAGTTTACCTTGAGCATCGAAGGAGAAAAAATGGTGGGAACCATCGGAAAAGATATCATTTCTTTTGACGACATGTTGGAGATGGGAGTAAAGGTGATTTTTGCAAAGGATGGAACCGATGCAATGGATCCTTCGCTCTATCTGACAGAGGAGGAAAGTGCAGTCATAGGTAAGTGGGCTTCTGAAAGCGTAGAAGAACTTTTAGGAGACGGACCGCAGACTTCTATGGAAGGAGTAGACAATATCAACGATGCACTGCGTCTTGATTTCAAAAATGACCGTAATGTAACAGTTGTTTACAAAGGCGAGGAGATAGGGACGTTCCCATGGTCGGTTGCACTGGGTTACTGTGCGATCGAATCAGATAACCCATCTCTCTCAGTGGCGATAAATGATGATGGCACGTTGAAAGTAGATTACAGTAATGACGAAGACTACTACACATTTCACTGTGTGAAAAGTGACGGTGAATAGCTAAAACGGATGTGAAAAGCGTGAAGGGAGGGAAGATACCATGAAAAAGAAATTGTGGTGTGTGCTGTGTATCATGACATGCGTGATGATGATAGCGGCATGTGGACAAAAAAAGGCTCCGGAGAAGAAAAAAACAGAGCAGGCAGAAACAAAATTTAAGGACAGGGAAAATCTTAAATTAAATTTATTTACAGTGTATTATCCGAAAGCATGGAACTATGATAAAGAAAATATGAAGAAAGATAAAGACTACGCTCGCGTTAGATTTTTTGATGGAGATACAGCAGATGAATCCGAGAATGTCATTTATATAGAAGCAACAAAGGAGGATTCCTATAAATATCGAAATAGTTTAGTTGACTTCGGCGTGGATTTAGAGGCATATGCAGAAGGAAAAATGGACACTGTAACAATAGGAAATGCAGAATATACAGCAATGCCGGAAAGTAATTCCGTAGAGAAAACGTATATGTATCGCCATGAAAAGTCTGGTACATCCTATGATATCAGAGTAAAGGGACAGGAAATAGATGATTCTGACAAAGAACTGCTGGAAGGAATTGTGCTGAAATTAAAGGATGAAGGAAATAAAGACGCACCATGGCCATGGGAGGGAGAACCTCTTGAACCTGTATTGGCAGAGCAGATGGTAGGTTCTTATACGATCGTCCCGGAATATATTCCATTTAAAGAAGCCCAGGGCGTTATGCAGATCATGGAACACCAGTTTGTAAAACAGGGCGATCAGGTATTCCATTTGCTGGGGAATAAACTGGATACTTATAAATATTCAGAAAGTGGACTTGAATTCGTTTCTACGATGGAACTGGAGAAGGATTGTGAATATATGTCTGCGGACAGCAGTGGGATGTTGTATCTTTCACCGGGAATTCAAGAAGTGATTGGTGTAAAAGATGGAAAAAAGGCGCTTCAGACAACAGTAGACGGAGATCTGAATATGCATCCATCCGGAGAATGGGGAATCAGTTTCTGGGTGAACAGCGATACGCAGAAGATCGCGAATCAGGGAGACAATCTGACGGCTGAACCGTGGATACTGACCGGATTAAATAATGCCGCTGAACGTAAAGGAGAATTTTCTATGATAGATGACATCCAGATTACGGATAGTCATATTATGGTTGCCGGCTCCATGGCTGCAGAAGATGAAGGTACAAAAATAATTGTCTATGATTATGAAGGCAATCAGCTTTTGAAATTAGGTGGAGCAGATACCAGTTCTCCGGACCGGCTCGGATCCATTACAGGTATGGCGGAAACAGAAAATGGTTTTGTGGCAGCAGATGGAAATATGCGGGAAATACAATTCTGGGCAAAAGATGGAACGCATATAGGCGCAATTTCTACAGATGACATATTTGGTGTCGGTTATCCATGGCTGGAAGATATGCAGCTGTTAGATGACGGTTCTCTTTTAATCCTGCTGACACAGAAGCGAAATGATGAGTCGGCAAATGAATTGATGTTCTTTAGATTGACAGGATTCTAATCCAGACATATTACTCACGAAAATATCAAATCAATAAGTTTGAAGGGGCTGTCGCACTAAGCATATCAGCAATTAGTGCGCAGCCTCTTTTCGATGAAAAAATACAGCCGAGCTTCGAAAAGTCCGGCTGTTGGTGTAAAATATAAGTATGCGAAAACCTATATTTTTACAAAAGAATTATACTTTGAATGAAGAAGGATATCAACTAAAACTTCCTTTAAATTTGGAAACAATCATTCCGAAAGATGATTCTGTGCGATTACTAAGTCAGTTTGTGGAGGAAATGGATTTGACTGACCTGTATTCTACCTATGAAAGAATAAATTCAGTATCGCCAAGGACACTTCTGAAGATTGTACTTTACTCTTACATGAACGGGGACTATTCTTCTCGTTCTATGGAACTGAATTGCAAAAGAGATATCAATTTCATGTTTCTTTTGGAAGGGATTCCGGCTCCTGATCATGCCACATTTGCACGTTTTCGAAGCATCCATTTCGCACCTTGTTGATCTCTAGTTGTCGTACGCAAATTTATTGCTGAACGTATTATATCATATCGTAATGGAAATGAAAATTCGGGAATCTAGCTTACAAACCGGGAATCTCGGTTACAAAACAGGACTTTCATTTACAAATGGGGAGTCTTGGGTTACAAATTGGATTCTCAGCTTACTATTTACCCCATAACGTTATATATTTATTATATTTTGTAATATATACTTTACATTTAGTTTGATATATCATATAATACATATAGGAAGGAGGCTATATAAGGTAAATAGTAACCCGAGAATCCCCTTTGTAACCCAAGACTCCCTCTTTGTAAAT
>OCHA01001268.1_pt1 | contig 20497 bp, 16 predicted proteins | sample 1538591 | NCBI WGS metagenome assembly OCHA01 (sample SAMN04571710, study PRJEB22368) | human gut metagenome | biome: human gut; material: stool | host: Homo sapiens | place: Luxembourg | collected 2012-09-06 | reverse complement strand
ATGCGGGTGTAGTTCAATGGTAGAACACTAGCCTTCCAAGCTAGATACGTGGGTTCGATTCCCATCACCCGCTTTACAGAAGTGATTCTGTATCATATATGCGCGAGTGGCTCAGTGGTGGAGTATCGCCTTGCCAAGGCGAGGGTCGCGGGTTCGAATCCCGTCTCGCGCTCTTATCTAAAGAAGGTCGTAAAGATCTTCTTTTTTTGTGCTTTCTTCCACTTGCTTCTAATTTCTTTTGTGATATAATAACTGATGCAAAAAATGTCTTACATTTTGTCTTATATTGACACTGAGAGGTTTTTATGAAACGCTTATTTCATTTTTTATCACTTAGCTTTATTTTTATGCTGTCTTCTATGGCAGTCTGTGGATGTGTCCCTGCCCAGACACCGCTCTACTACTTTCATGCAGGTCTTAGCACCTACCATGAGCTTCTTGACGATGTCTTAGGTAAAAGAAGCGAGGTTGATCTTTTCTCTTCAGCAGCAGATTCATCTGCACCTGTATCATCTGTTACAGAAACGATCTCTTGTGCCCCACTTTATGCAGATTATAGCTACTACCTGCCTTCTCTTGCAGATGATGAAGCAGCAAACTTTCAGGCTCTTTACACTGGCATACAAGGTTTTCAGAGCACTATTTCACTCCCTGTTGCCGTCAGTTCTGATAATGTCAGCGATTTGATGCATCTTCTGACAAATGAATGTCCTGAGCTGATGCAGCTGTCATCACGATGGGTTGAACATTCAAATCTGCTTGGTCTTGTTGTATCTGTATCACCTGAGTACACAATATCAAAGGAAACTTTTGATGCGCAGACAGCAGCTGTTAATACACTTATTCAAAGCTGGCAGACAACACTGTCGGGACAAAGTGCTTATCAGGCTGAGCTTACTATTTACAATTATATCATTGAAAACTGTGTATATTCTACTCAGACAGACAATTGCCAGAGTGCCTATGGTGCTCTGATTGATGGGCAGGCTAAATGTGACGGCCGCGCCAAGGCGCTCGTCTGGGGACTTCGAAGTCTCGGCATCAAAAGCTCTGTTATAACAGGAAATACACATGCCTGGGTCATCGCCCACATCGGAGACTATGACTACAATGTCGATCCGACTTATGATGACAATGAAAATGACGGCATTCAGCAGCCTTTATGTTACGCATATTTTAATATTCCAGAATCAGCTATCTCATCTGATCCATACCCGGCAGATGATTTTTACCAAAGACGAGGCTACCCTTCCACTGTGCGCTGGGACTTTAATTTTCATGTTCAGGCCGGTCTATGGATTTATGCTGATGACCCTTCGTCAAGTGACCCTGCTTCTGGTACCGCACTTGACCGTGCAAGAGCACTCTTTGTCGCGCAGGCAGAAAGCATCTGGGAAGGCGGCGGTGAAGGTCTTGTAATGATTCGTTTTGAAAATGCATCTGACTACGCTGATGCTGCTGCATCATATAATGACTGGATCCAATCCTTCATTAACATGCACGCTGCCGGCTGCAACATTGTAAACTATGATTTTTCCAATCAGCAGCTCTTAGCAGTGCGACTTTCATTTTATTAAGAACATATCTAATAGTTAAAAAAAGGTAATTATTCAGAACCCCATTCGCAAAAAAGATCAGTGACAATGGAAGTAAACTCCATTTTCACTGATCTTTTCTATTGCCATCTTAAATCCCAGAATATCACTGTGATGTATACTCTTTGTTTCCAAAGCGACACAAATCTCCCATCCAGACAAGCTCAACAGTTCCAATAGGGCCGTTACGCTGCTTGGCTATGATAACCTCTGTGATTCCCTTTGACGGCGAATCCTTATTATAATATTCATCTCGGTATAAAAACATTACAATATCTGCATCCTGCTCAATTGCTCCTGACTCACGAAGGTCAGAAAGCATAGGACGATGATCCGTTCTTGACTCACAGGCACGTGAAAGCTGTGACAGTGCGATGACTGGTACATTTAGCTCTCTTGCAAGTGCCTTTAGAGAACGTGAAATATCTGAGATTTCCTGCTGTCTGCTGTCTCCCTTTCTTGCTCCGCTTCCGCTCATAAGCTGAAGATAGTCGATCATGACACAATCAAGACCATGCTCAAGCTTAAACTTACGGCATTTAGAACGAAGCTCTGCCACCGTTATACCTGGCGTATCATCAAGCAAAAGCTTTGTGTTTGCAATGATACCAGAACTCTCAACAACCTGATCCCAATCACTGTCGGAAAGATTTCCTGTACGAAGTGTCTGAGAATCCACACGCGACTCCATGGCCAACAGACGGTTTACTAACTGCTCCTTTGACATCTCAAGAGAAAAAATTGCAACTGTCTTCTTGTCTTTTATGGTCATATTGTGTGCTAAGTTAAGTACAAATGCCGTCTTTCCCATGGACGGACGAGCCGCAATCAAAATAAGATCTGACGGCTGCATACCTGAGGTCTGGCGATCCAAATCAGTATATCCAGTAGAAAGGCCAGTTACCATGCTGTGATTTCGCGATGCAATCTCAATTTTATTTACAACGTTTATAACTACATCACGTATCGGCACATAGTCACTTGTTGCTCTTGTTTCCAGAAGACCAAAAATACGCTTTTCTGTTGATTCCAGAATGGTATTTACGTCTTCTTTTTCCATGTAGCAATCATTTGCAATCTCTTCATTGATACGAATCAGGCGTCGAAGCAATGCCTTCTCATACACCAGATTGGCATAATAGCGAATATTAACGGAAGTCGGCACCATATTAAGCAGCTCACGGAATGCAGCAATGCTGTAGCTTTCCGGCGGCACATCCTTGGTCTTTAGCTGCTCTTGAACGGCTACTAGATCTGTTGGCTTTCCCTCATTGTAAAGCTCCATTATAGCCTCAAACATGGCACCGTACTGCCGTCCGTAAAAATCATCCGAATGGATAATCTCACTGGCTGCCGATATGGCTTCCTTGTCCATGAGCATACAGCCGATTACTAACTGTTCGGCCTCCGTGTTGTGCGGGAGTACTCGTTTTATTAATGCCTCTTCCATGTTTTTTATGCTTCCTGAACTTTAACGGTCAGCTTTGCAGTTACTTCTCTGTGAAGCTTAACCGGAACAATCGTAGTTCCACATGCCTTAATAGGCTCTGGCAGAACCATCTTCTTCTTATCAATCTCAAGACCTAACTGCTTCTCGCATGCAGCAGCGATTTCCTTTGTGGATACAGAGCCGAACAGCTTGCCGCCCTCACCTGTCTTAACATTCAGTACAACTGACTTTTCCTCAATCTTTGCTGCCAACTGCTTTGCTTCCTCTAACTTCTGTGCTGCAATTCTATCCTCATTTGCCTTCTGTAGCTTCAGATCATTTAAATTCTTTGCTGTTGCTTCAATTCCAAGCTTCTTTGGAAGCACAAAATTTCTTGCATAACCATCGTTAATCTTTACGCGCTCACCCTTTTTTCCAAGTGATTTTACATCCTGTAATAAAATTATTTCCATTTTTTTCTCCTCCAATTCTAATATCTATATCAGCCCTTCACTTCGTCACCTTTTTCTTCCTGAGCCATAAGCACATCCTTCAACATACTTCTGGCCTCTCCAAGTGTGACATTGCGAAGCTGGGCACCTGCGACGTTCATATGACCGCCTCCGCCAAGCTTTTCCATTATGGTCTGTACATTTACCTCATCAATAGAACGGGCACTAATATAAATCTGATTTTCATATTCTGTCATCACAAATGATGCACGAATGCCGCGAATACCCAAAAGCTCATTTGCTGCCTGCGCTGCAATAACTGTCGGATTTCCAGTCATGTCACTTGGACATACACTGATTGCATAGCGCTCATGGAACATCTCCACCTCACGCACGGCCTCTGCCTTTGCCTTGTAATCCTCCATATCATCACGAAAGAGCTTTCGCACTTTTGTAATGTCGGCACCATTTCGACGTAAGAAAGCCGCCGCCTCAAACGTTCTGACACCTGTATTATTCATGAAATTATTTGTATCCACAACAATTCCAGAATACATTGCATCTGCATCAGTCGGACGAATCTTGATTGAATCTGAATAATACTGCAATATCTCTGCCACCATCTCACTGGCAGATGATGCATAAGGCTCCACATAGCTAAGCACTGCACCCTCAATACAGTCACGCGACTGACGATGATGGTCAAGCACTACCACATGCTGTGCTAACTGCAAAAGCTGCGGACACTCTGTTCGGCTTGGTCTGTTATTATCCACCACAATCAGAAGTGTTCCTTCTGTTATCCTCTGAATTGCAGTCTCATTATTAATAAACAGCTTCTTTCCATATTCTTCATCTTCGGCAAGACGATTTAGAAGAGGTTTTATGCTGTTTGCAATAGTATTCAGCACAATATGAACATCCTTACCAGATGTTCTGGCTGCGCGATAAATACCAACTGAAGCACCAATACAATCTGCATCACTGATTGAATGACCCATGATCAGCACATCAGAAGATGCCTCTATAAGCTCCTTTAACGCCTGTGCCTTAACACGCGCCTTAACACGCGTATTCTTGCCCTGGCTCTGTGTACGACCGCCATAATAGGTGATCTCATCCTGATTTTTAAGAACAACCTGATCACCGCCGCGTCCAAGTGCCATATCAATTGCCATGCGCGCGTAGTCATAATTTTTCGAATACGTTCCGCCGTTTATGCCAAGTCCGATACTGATCGTAACATTTATCGTGTTTCCGATACTAATCGTCTTCACATCCTCAAGAAGTGAAAAATCATTTGCCTGCATCTCTTTTAAATGCTCGTTGCTTACGATGGCAAAATATTTATCATTCTCCAGCTTTTTAATAACACCATGATAAGCACTGATATACTTTGTAATCTGACGGTCAATCAGCGCTATCAGCAAAGGTCGTCTCGTCTCCTCTATGGAGTCTAGGACTTCATCATAGTTATCAAGATAAATCAGCGCCGCAACAAGCTTTTCATCCTCAACCTTCTGCTTCCACTCAAGCATCTGTGTCTCGTCTGACAAATACACTGCATACATCATTGGTGCCTTTTTTCCCTGATCCTCTTCATCAACAACCGTCTCCACAATATCACGAATCGACACAGCCTTAATCGTGATCTGATATTTTCTTCCCAGATACTCCGAATGGACCTGTGATGTTCTTTGATTCTTTGGAAACTGTCTGTCGATTCCCGGAAACAGCGTACCCAAGTTTTTATGTGCATTGTTATTTAGCTGAACAATTCGCTGAAATGACTGATTCATCCATATTAGACGGCCAATCTCATCTGCCACACCATATGGAAATTCCATTTCCTGCAGCAGCTGCTTTTGAATCTGGGCATAACCTGCGCCAAAGCCAACCATGTCACTGTTAATTCTGCGGTGATAATAGATTGAAAGCGCCATAAGACCTATGATCAGAACAATTGAGCAGGCGCTTGCCGCCACACCAGCCATCCAGTCAATCATAGTGATAATGATGCTTAGAATCAAAAGCGAAATACATACAAGCAGCGGCCAGTTCATATACGCACTTAAGCTTCCATGTACTTTCACAGCCTCCTGCTTTTGCGTCTGACGAAGCTTTTCCTTCTCCTCGCGCTTTCTGTCTATATCCTGCAAAGCAGCTTTTCTCTCTGCCGATATTCTCTCAGATTCACCCGGCTCCGGTACCGTTTCACCCGGCTTATTTTTTTCCTCCATATCCATCTCTCCCCTGCCTGTCATGCAGGCAACGTTGTTTCAATCCACACCTACGAGATGTGGGAGATTTTTGTGTCAGGTTCGTAAAAAGTTTGTCAGGAATTTGTCCTGAGTTTTTTACAAAGCCATACAGGGTAAGTATAACACATTTGGGTAGAAATAGGAAGTAGGAAATTATAAGGAGACATGCATGTGCATGCCTCCCTATAAGTTATCTCGCACAAAGGCTATTGATGAAGACAATATAGCAACCAAAATCACCTATCGTTTTTCTATAATATTTATCGTCTTCTTCATATCCTAGTGCATCTCTCCACTCAGTGTTTTTTCCCTGCGTCTTTAAATAGCGCGCCATCATATTAAAATGAGTGATGACACTATTGTGGCAGGCTGTGCGAAAAGAGTCCTGCTCCATCTTCTGGCTGCGATCTAAGCTCAGCCATTTTGCACGGATTTCAGCATATGTTGTTGCTTCTCCTATCAATTCATCATACAGTTCCTGACCAACTGGATCATTTTCGATTTCCTTAAGTAATTTCTGATGCAGATCTTTCATCTGATCAAATGTCAGACTCTTTGGTGTTTCTAGATAGTTTTCGTATGTGTTAGCCATGTTTTTTACCTCTCTTTCTTGTACAATTTTGCATATTCCATTTACATAAATATAAAGCATACACATTTATCACACAGGATTATCTGGATTTTTAAATGGTGTATTGCCCCACAATGATCTTTTCTTTTGCAGTGGATAGCGTTTTACAAACATACGCAATCCCCTTCCATATTCATCATCGCGGTTCAGCTCCAATGGCAATCTAGCATCCATATACTCCTCATACCCTGATAAGTACATATACTGTATGCAGGTCCACTGTGCCATTCCTTCTTCCACATCCCTCATTCCCTCATCTGTCGGATATCTCTTATGAAGTTTATCCGCAGATAATTTGACCCATTTGCATTAAAACTTTTATAGCAGATGCTGCATTGCTTATTGCTTCCAACTGTAACTTCATACTTACCTGCTATTAACGGTGTTTTGTAAATACAGTAACCTTCTGATTCGTCTTCTACATATAAATAACTTCTACCTACACTCCCTTTTCCGCAATCAACTACCACAAATATATAGCCTGGTTTTATTACAAGCGTGTCTATTTATTTTGTTTTGCCCATACCAACTGCCAACTCCAACAAAATAACATCAGAGACTGATCTCAAGATCCAATTTCTTTTTTCACTGTCTGCTTCAAATGTCAATGTGATATTCTGGTTTTCACAGTTTTTCCAAACTGATCTTGAGTCTACACGATAACAGTCGCTTATTTCTAGGGGCAGCTGAAAACTTCCATCCTCCTGATCATTCATCCAAACTAACTTCATTCTCAACCTCCTCACCTTTTTTGCTGAAAACAACATACTTACATGTTACTCTCCACAAAAAACGAGTCAATATCCAATTTTGCTGTTTACCAATTTTCCAATTTTATTTGTCAATTAATAGGTAACCATATTTGCTATTTCCAACAATTTTTTTTCATCAAATCCACCTTGCACGTTTTTTCCTTCCTCAAGCATTTTAGATATTTGCTGTACAAACTCGCGCGTCTGATTTGGCAGCATTTCTGCCTGAAGTGATTCACATGCTTCTAATAGTCTTTTATATGCATTTTTTGCTGCTTTTCTATTGTTTGTTCGGCAAAACAGTACAATACGCTCTGCTGCAATTCCAAGACCTGTTAGATTCAGTGTCAGATACTTATTATATTTCCAACAAACATTTAATGCACTAGTAAAATAACCGATTGCATCTGATGCATTTCCAATTGATGCTAAATATTCCCCATATTTCCAAAAAATTATTTCCTCTGGATGATAGCTTATTCCAGAATCTGTCATCTGTATTCCTTCCAGACTTATGTCTCCATTCAAATCTTCTTCAGTCTTTTTAAGCAGTCCTCCGAGTTCCATCAGATTTTTGTTTTTCTTTAATTCCAAAAACATCATTCTTGCAAACTCTTTATCTTCTCTTGCTGTTCTTGCCAAAATCAAAAGATAATACATCAAGTAATATTTAGCTCCAATCATTTCCTGACCATTTACAACAGTTCTCAAAAATTTGCTGATCATTTTCTCTGATGGTTCTTCATCTGGCAGGCAAATTGCTCTCGCCAGCCACTTCATTGCTGATTTATATTTTCCTGCTTCTAACTCTATGTGACTTCGATACTGACGATGACGTTCCAGCTCTCCTTCTCCCCCTGGATATTGATTCAATGCAATGTCTGATAATCTGCACATTTCTGAATACAGTTCAGGATGAAAGCGCTGCTGAAACAACATTGCATAAATTTCCATGCATAATGCATCTCCATAGTATTCTGATTTCATTACTGGAAACCTCATCGACAAAAGTTCATCTTTTTCTATAAACTTCATAATATGCTCAAATGACTGACGCGCCGTTTTCATCTTCTGTCTACCTTCTTCAAAACAAAATTGATCTATCGCCAGCAATGCTTCCTTTTCCACTAATTGATAATATGTAATCAATTCCTCAAGATAATTTCCAAATTGCTCCTGAACCCTTCTACACTTTTCTAGCGTCCTATTAGCTTCATAGATATCTCCCTCACGCAAATACATATCTGATAAATTAAGCAGTATTGAAAAATGCAAATGCTCCTGTGGCATTCCATTTTTCTTTAAAAATGGAATCAGTTCATCTAACAGATTTTTGAGCAACGCCTCTCCCACTTCATAATCATCTTCATTAAGTGCATAAACCAGCAAATCTGCTACACAATTTTTCATTTGCGATTTTATTAGTCTATACGAACAATTCTTCATTCGTTCAGCCATTAAACTCAGTATTTTTCCATGCTCTAAATTATCCTTAGTCGTATAAAGTTCTAATATCGCATCAGAATAGTTATTCTGTGCAAGACACTGCTGTATAAAATTTTGAGATCCCACCTCTGTCAAGGTGAATAAAAAGGCTGTTGAATATAATGCTTCCACTTCTGATCTGACATCCTTAAATGCATGACTGTCCCGTGTTAAACGTGTGTTGCATGCAAAATCAGCCAACTGTAAACGCATGCTGTCTGATGCTCTGCATATTTCAAAACTAACTTCACAATCTGGATGAAGCATAGCTCTTCGCTCTCGCTGTTTTCTTTTTATGCAATATTCTAATGCCTTCTTATACTCATTTTCTCTGATCCTTTGATTTCCTGCCTCTGCTGTGACATCCTGCCTCTGAGCAATTGTAACCCTCAATCCAACACTTTCATATCGTGCATTTAATCGCTGCAAAAGCTGCAGGATTCCCTCTGCCATCATCGAAAGATACAGTTGCCTGCTGGTAGCTTCATCATGATATTCTTGATTTTCAAAAAAAACTTGAGCTGCATTATACTCACTCTTCATTCTCTGCAATACTGGAAGAACATAATTTTTTTTATCATCTTCTTCCAATTCCATTGCATGATTGCGATTAGAATCAATCAATCCCCCAAAATCTATTTTGTCTGCAACTTCTTCTTCAACTAGAAAACCGCCGATCAACGACGGTTTTCTAGTTGTCCCTTCGAGTTCATGCTGATTTTCAAAATCACCACTCTCGTCAAGCCATAATTCAAAATTTTTATTCATGTATCCTGTTCCTTTTTCTTGTTATTATACAATCTATTTTCTTTACTATCTTTTTGCGACAGCGTCTTACTTTATTACTACACCAACACCACTTACTCAAAACAATGAGTACAAACACAAAGGCTCCCACAGCAATGTATTTTGAATGCTTTAAAATACCTGCCGAAAGCAACTCAGTACATTCTGTTCCGGTTAATACCAAAAGAAAACTAGCAACTACACTACTAGCAACATCCAAACTTCCCAGTGCCAGAAACGTACCCACAACACCAAACCAGAACGCATATCGATTCAACTTTGATTCCTGATGTATATCTGCAATCTCACAGAGATCCTTTATCTTTTCTGTCATTTCTGCTTTGTTTTTCTCTATTCCGAGTTCCTTTTGCAGCATTTCATATAATTCTACTCCCTGTTCCTGCACAGTAGGCTCTGCAATCAAAATCTGTGCCTGAAATGCTGCATAACGTTCCTGCAGTGCAATGAGATCATTTACCGTTCTTCTTTTCATTTTTGAACTACTGCCTTTTTCAAATCCCTGTGAAAGCTTTCTTAAATCTTCCGCAAATTGAAGCAAAGATGCCCTTTGCGCTAATGCCAGATTAACCATTTCCACGTACATATTCAAAAACGGACTGATCACGCTTGCATCAGGTGCTGTTTCTGATGTTAAAGCCATGAAAGATTGATGTGTTACTCCATGAATGGTTCCATACTCTATCCATCTGGAATCTATAAATTCCTCCAACAATGCTTTTCGCATAGTCACACTCTGACAAGTTGCATCATCTTGATCCACAGCGAACAATGCATATATCTGAGCTGAAACCTCTGGATCCTCCAAATATGCATATCCATCGTTTTCACGTTTTTTTGCTTTTTTTATCAGGTTTCCATTCAGCACCATGGACACAACAAACATTCTATCGTCAACTGCTGGTTTAATTTTGATTGCATTTTTTCTGCCATATGTCTTGCTTTGCCCATACACAATCTCTGTCTCTTTCTCCAGACCTAATACCAGAATTTCTTTTATGAAATCTGCCAGTCCCTTAATTGGTACAGAACGACTAACTTGCGACGGATTAAAATTAACATAATTAAACTTCACATTGCCGTTTTCTAACGTAACAAACGGCGTACCATGACTTTCAGTTACATCCTGACTTTCATTTTCCAGTAAACCTGGAATAAAGAATCTCTGTTCATCTGCACATTCTATACATATGGCTCCATCTGACATAAGAAAAGGCTCAAAAATTCTTCTTCCAAACTCATTAATTCTTTTAATATCTTTTAATGAAGAATAGTAACAATTCTGAGCCTCTATGATAAACAGGGCAATATTGGTATTATATATTTTCAAGCGAAGTGAATTTAAAACAAGTTGATACTTGTCTTCTCCTTTTGTAATTTCGTAAATACCAACATTTCGAACATACTTGTCTTCTATTTTCCATGATGAAACGATTCCATCGTCCTCTTCATCATAGTCAAACACTGCCTTTCTTCCTACGTCAGTGAGATATTGATACAGCGCATAATTCTCCAAAATATCTCTTGGCTGCATCTTTTCGCTCGTTAACGTATCACTCCATATATCACGTTCCCAGCAATCTGATTTTTTTAAAGCTTTTTTCCATTTATCAACATCAGATGCATGCTCCACATAAAACGGAAATACAAATGTATGATAGCTAAATGCAGCTATTAGTTTATCACATAAATTCCTGTCATGACAGATACGTTCAATTCCTGCAGCTATTTTGCCTATGCTGTCCTTACGTGACGATGACACTTCCTTATCTGACTCACTTATTTTATTATACAGTTCAGCCTCAATTCCAGTGATTTCATTTTCTTTTGTTATAGAAACCAGTTCATTTTTTATAAGCCAATCTGTAAAATATCTCTTAGCATCAATCACAAGACAGTTAATTCTTTTAAACTCAAATTTTATCCCATTTTCATTCTTTATTGTTATTTTTTGTTGTTGAAATGGTGAACTATTTTCTAAGTATGTTATAAAAAGCACACAGTAATTATTTTTTATCCATCTCTGATCAGCTTCTTGCGCAGCCGACCTCGTTCCATTTGTATATTTCCAAATCTGATTTGTCATTAGATCCCCATAGAAAAAATCCATTCATCATCACCCCCTTTTTCTAAGCTTTTATTTTTTATGTCAATGGTTATTTGTGTTTACCATCACTTCTACATTAGACGGTAGTGGTTCTTCTGTCATAATGCCAAAACCTACATTTGTCTTTGCACCAACTCCCATGTCCAGAATAATCTGCTTTAATACACACTCTTTCTGATCGGCAGTAATATGATACGTATCAAAATCAAAGTCATTCAGACTAAACATAAAGCAAATTTTTACTCCTGGCTTAATTTTTATCAGGTTAATTGGTTTTGGATTCTTGAATTTTTCTTTATGAGGAGTGATGTATTCTTTTGCAAGAAGCTTTTTTTTCTGATTTATATCTACTACTGGAAATGCATCAAAGAACACATCTCTTCCTTCAAACAGATTCTTCTTAAGATTAGCAATCACCGTCTTCACTTTCTCGTCACTTTCCGTTTCAAACGTGACACCTGTATTCTTCAATACTTCTGTGATATATGCTTGTTTCTCCTGTTCGTCTGCTGAACCTTCTTTTGGAAAATAGCTGCGCAGCATTCCCTTTATTGAAGAACCCGGAATATATGGCAGACCTGTCACATAATCAAATGAAAAACCACATTTTATTGCATTTTCCATACTAATCTCATGTGGATTCCCAGTTCCAATCAACACACCAGGATATGCGGTGTAAAGCTCAAACGACTTCCAGCTACTCTCAGTCTTTTTTTTAAGCAGCTTATATATTGCTGGACAACTACTAAATTCAAAGTTTTCAATTTCATTGTCGCGCTTCTTCAATTCTTGTTCATCTGCTTTTTTTTCTTCATCATGGTTTTTTTGACCTATATAGTAAATATACTTCAAATCTTTATAGTATTCTACATTAAAGCGATAGTTCATATTTTTCGATTTCATATCAGCTCTGTTCACCTCCTCCTTCTGTATTTTTTGGCACCTCATGCAAGTACAAGCCAACTGCCAGCTTCAAGGCAATTGCTGCATTCTCGATCTCCTCTTTACATGTTTTTAAAGCCTTCTTTTTCTTTTCCAGATCCGTTTCATTCTCACTCACATTATATATGTACTGCATCAAATCAGAAGCATTTTTAAATTTCGCTTTCTGCACAGCAGTTCCATAACTATCTGCATCATCCTTCAGAAGCAAAAAAACTGCCTTCATCAACTTTGTTCTATCAACATCCTCCTCTGAAGTACTGCTCTGATCTCCACTTTTTTTAGAGAAAAAAGCGACTGCTGGAATCAAACTTCCCATCGTCACCGCAGCACCAAATGCAGAAATTTGACCTCGATATCCTTTTGGAATTAATTTATATTCATCTTTTTTCACTACAATCCCACTGGTTTCCAATTCCTTATATGCAAGTGGAATCTGACGCGCTACTACATTTTTGTTCATTGTTCTCCTCCCAATATCGTTAACTCACATAAACCATATCCGATAGACGCTCCACTGCCAAACTGTACAATCTGATTTTCAATCATATCTTTCAGTTCGTTCACCAAATTTTCTGGTCCCAAAATTGTAAAGTAAAAAATACTATTATATGGCACTACCTCTTCATACCACAAATTCACACTCTTTCCATTATCCAAACAATTTCTCGCAAGAACTGGAAGCGGAAGGTCACGGAAATTCTCCTCTTTCATTAGAAAAAGTTTAGTTTTATAACGTTTAGTTTTTTCATCTTTATCATATTCATAATATTCTGTTAATGGAATCTCTTCCGCTGCACAGGGTTTATCATGTGGCACATTCTCTGTTGTCGCATTGATTTCAGCACCATTTGCTCCCGACACCAGCTTGCACCAACTGTTAAAACGTGATACAGCCGTCTGTGTCGTCACCAGATAATATGGCGCGCTACCTTCCGATGCTCTCGCTGATCTGGCAAGCATTTCAGCAGCCAAAATCTTTACCTGTCCAGGCTTTGTGATCTTATTAGTCACATCCTCCATGCCAAAAATATCATTTATACCGCAAGTTTGACTTGGATATTTTTTCTGACAAAACTCTCGCAGTGCTCCTTTTACACCAGATGCATTCACAGTTGGATACTTGGTAACAGGATCTCGCTCTACCATCTTATCAATAATACTATAATTCTCTTCACCATCTCCTACATGCATATTGGTCAAACACTTCATTTTTACTATATAGCCATACTCACTCATTTCTATTTGCTCCTTCCTGTCATATCCGGTTTTCATTATTGTTTTGTTGAAATCAGGTAATTATATCCCAATTTTTTATGATTCTTGTTGTCCAAGTTTAGCACACATGTTCCATAAAATGCACTGCCACTATCCAGTAAGTTATACTGAACCTTGCTGCGTTTTAGCCGCTTTGCATATCCCCTCTCAGTACTCTGATACTGTGTCTCAAGATTTTGTATTTTTCGTCCTGAAATAATATAAAAATCATCACCGTACTTCTGATCTCCTTCTGCCAAAAGCACAATGTCTGACATTGCAATTGTCCATTGGGAACCTGCATTTTTAAATACATTTGAAACATCATCAACAACGTCCTGAATCGTTTTTTTATCTGTTAAACTTGCTTCAAACTTAAAAGCTGATTTTTTTAATCCCATATAGCAAACCGTTTTTTCAGGGAATACACTTTCCTGCTCCTCTTTCACCTCGGCATACACAACAAATGCATAGCCTTCTTTCATAGCAAATGCTTTTCTTTTAAAAAATGCGTCATCTGTTCCTGTCTTTCGGATCGCTGTATATAGTTTTTCTTCAACAGGCATTGAAATTACACGTTCCTGCTTTTCCTGCTTCATTAATGGCTCAATCCGAATCCATCCCTGCGCAGTTCCCATCTTTGCATCATATTCCCCCTTTTTAGGAAAATGGATTTTTCCTCTCGAACTCTTTCTGGCAGCATCTTCCATCTCAATCGGGCAGTATTCCATAGTGCTCTTATTATTCTGAGGATTTTTCATATACAGTTTCTCAGCTGGATCTTTAAGAAAAATTGGTGATATTCCAATCAGCCTTCCAAAATCCTGCTCTGTTTTGCTGGCAAACGAAAAGCTGTTTTTTCCTATCAATGTTTCCATTTTTTTTCGCTTATTGTCATCAGAATACCCAAAATCAGACTCGACCAGATTTGCTTTTTGCAGCATTACATAACGAAGCATTCCCCAAATAGTAGTCTGCTCTGGAACCATTTTGGACAACACATAGTAGCTCTCTTTTCCTCTGCTGTTCTCAATTCCAGCAAACGAAAGCCCCTGATCTGTTCCAAACGTATATGGTTCCAACGGTGTTAATTGAATCTTGTACACTTTTGTTTTCAATTCTTCTCCCATCAATAGCTGCCCTCCTCACTCAAAAATTTCTTGTATCTTAATACAGCTTCTAACAGATGCAATCTATTATCTTTTATCGTTGAGTGATTGTTTTGTTTTTTCCATTTTTCCTCGTACTTAGCATACTCAATCTCCCACTGAATATCTGAAGTTCCATTCTCCGGCACAAGACATCTTTCATTCAAATATTCCTTAATCAAGTCATTTTGCTCTGCAATCTTCTTCCACTCTGCCTTAAATTCACTCTCACTTATTTGGGTATTGCACATCAATTCATCCCACTTATCAAAGGCCTCCCTGATTCCTTTTATTATATATTGGTAATGGTTATCAGCGATATCCCTGACATACGGACTATATTGAGTCTGATTAATGTTATCAAATAAATTCAGCCATGCTTCAATAAATGCTTCTCGATTTATCTTCTCTTGCTGTGCCAAAGTCTGAAGAGTTTCAAATACTGGCCGATATGTATTGATCGCAAAAACAATAGAATTGATTGTTTTTGTATCGTTGTACGGTTCCTCGATAAAAGCCTTCACAAGACCTCGTTCCTCATTACTCAATTCAAATTGGACTGTCTGTCCGCTATGTTTTGTCAGCTGAACCGACATACTGTCTTTTCGAATCCCCGCTGTCTTTTTTGCATCATCCAGCAAACTTCTTGCCTTTGCCAATGCCTCATACAGTGGAAACTTATAATACTGCATTGCAATGCCAAAAGATAAGGTTGGAACTCCTGTCTTTAGTTCCTCTTTTTTATCGTGATTTATTTCTTCGTTAATTGTATTTCTGAAACACTTCTGAATATCATAGCAAAGTTCAAAAATACTTTTCCCTTTCTTATTTTCTAATGGAGCCAAAAACAGCAGATCATCTCCTCCGGCGTAGATCGTCATTCCGCTAAATTCGTTAATCAGCTGTGCAGCCTGTTCTGTATAACGCAAGCATGCCTGCGAAAACTTCTCTAACGTTTTATCAGCTGGATTAGATGGATCCTGTACTAGCTTTTCCAGCGTTTTTCCCATAGCATCACCATCAGCTGCCACGAAAGCATAATACTTTCTTTTCTTCATGTTTCCTGCAGTTTCTTCACCACACTTTGCAATCGTCTCAATACTGCTCAAATTTTTTCCATTTTCGCCTAACGTCTCATCCGCTTCTCTTTCCTTAAAAAACTTACTTTTTCTTACAAGCCTGTTGGATCCATTTGTATCACCTGTAAACAATATGCGAAGTGGGTTGTATGATGATGCATTTGGATATGTTCTCATCAATTCCATCTCATCTAAATATGGTGAAATTTCTTTGATAATGTTCCCATTCACTTCTGATTCATTCAGAAACATGTAATGAACCTGCAGATAACTTTGGAAAAAATCGTCTTTTTTATCACCTTCCCCTATCGCATCATACACGATCTGTCCAATATTATGTTTCACTCTAATTGTTATCTCTTCCAATTTCCCAAGCAGTGGTTCTTCAGGCATAGTCGTGTAAAAAATAATTCTATCATGATATTTTCCAACTGCACCTGCCTTCTTTGCTTCGTTTCTATCATAGTAAGGCGAATACATTTTTCCTATGTAATGCTCTGCACTTAATATTTGTTCGTCAATTTCATTGCACAACTGCCTTGTCATATCAGAAAACATACTGCTGGCCAACCACATCGCTGCCGGAGAGCTTGCTTCCAGCAAGGTATCATAAATCGGACCAATTGTAATTCCGACATATCTTCCATCACTCATTTGCATCCTCCTTTATTTGCACTTCTTGGATTATTTTAGCATTTCTTACTCTTGTTACTTCTGTCCGTAGATCACCATTATAATAATCAACATACTCTTTAAGAAAAGTCTGAATATCAAATGCCTTACCTGTTGCATTATCTATTAACTGTTCCTTGCTTGGGGTTGATATTGTCCCACTTTCCCAACGGCTTGAGAATTTAAATGTTCTTCCATATATTTTTTCTGGTATTTTTTTTGCTGCTATGAAAACAACATTTTTGATGATCTTAAAGTAAATCGGAGACGGCACGCGTTCTAATTCTTCGCTAGTATCCGCAATTGTTACTTGAACTTTGTCATTTTCATCTCTTCCTAACAAACACCATCTATTATTTCTATTATTTTTCTTATTTTTATAATATCCTATTTTAAATTCAGTTTGAATCGCAGTTCCCAAAAGAGCCCTAACATACTTAGAATCATGCTCATTATCCATTTCTGTACTCTGAGCTGTTCTTGCAATGTCTCTGATTGCATCACAATATCCATAATTTGTTCTAACAGATACACCCCTGTTACCTTTCACCCAGTACACTTTAGTTGCACTCTCTAATATCGTCTGGCAGTCTGGCAGTGAAGCCAAATGTCTTTCATTCGCACTTTTTATAATTCGATCTGGATGCATAATTGCCGGCGCTATTTTATTTTGTTTCATCCACTTTTTTTCATTTCCCAATCTATAATTATTGTGCATATAATCATAAATGTATGATCTGGCATATTTCCCGTTCACGTTATAGCCCGACTTCATAATTCCATAAAATAATTTAATTTCATCAAACATATCTTTATAAATGTTCTTTAGGCGATCTTCTACATCTCTTTCAAGTGTATTAAATTCCATATAATAGCAACTTTTTGCCTCCACTGATTCTTCCAATTGCTTTGCTATTTTTCCGATTTCGTCAGAAGATATTCTTCCATTATTATCCGTTTTAACAGAACCAGTTACTATGAAACTGCCAAAGCCCTTTCCCTGCATCATTCCAAAATTTGTTACAATAAAGAACTCCTCCAAACATTTTTTTATCGTCTCTCGCAGTGTTTTATTAAAACATACAATCGTCAACTCAGCAGTAACAAACACACCCCTTAACTTTTCTTCATCATTATTTTTTCCTGAATTTGCAAAAAATGGCGCATATCGTGATTTTCCTCCGTCTTCCAGTGAAAACTCATTTACTTTCGTTGCAATAATTCTCATTTTATAATTTAGTGCATCATTTAATTTAACATCCTGAAAATATTCCGAATGCTTCTCTTTTAATTTTTTTAAGGCTTCTTCATTTGTAAGCTGACTATTTGCGACCAAATTTTTTATCATCTTTTTTATCAAAAAGCGATCCAACTTTGGTTTTACCTCACTTGCACGCAATACAGCACCTGTTTCCCGCGCCTGAAAATGAATCATCGGTGACTGCGATTCTAATGTCGCTGTAAGCTTTATACCATTTTCCATCACATTGCTACACATACTCTGCCTCCTAACTTTTACCTAGTAAACTAATTTCTATTATTGTACACTTGTATGGCTATTTTATCAATATTTTTTATATATTTCATGCATTTTTGTGCATTTTTTACATTTTCTTTGTCTTGTTTTATCAACTTTTACAATTAACAAAAAAAAGACAAAGCAGCTCTGTCTCAAGAACCACTTTGTCATTCTTATTTTCAATCCATCATTCTTTGCAGCCATGCTGCTCGTTCTTCAATTTTCATCTGCTGTTTTAATAGATCATAAAGCTCCGTCCCCTGATCCTGGGTTGAAAATTCATGCAGCATCAAAATGGTGTTAAAACGTTTCCACCGTTTTCTGCGTTTTTCCTTCGTAGGCAGATCCTCTTTATTATCAAAAGTATCCTCAGTTAACTCCATCATGAATTTTTCAATACCTGCCTTCTGCGCTGCAACTACTGACAGCATGTATCCATATTCTAACAGAAACGGCCTTACAACACTCTCATTAATCCACTCTGTTCTTCCAGTTAATGCCATCATGGAATAATTCGTTATACCATGTATTGTTCCATAATCCGCCCATCTCGGATAAAGTGACTTAGACAGCAACGTTTGTCTCATCTCATCATCTCTGCAAGTTGCATCAGATGGATCGGCAAATAAAAGCGAATATAACAATTCTTCCTGCTCCCCATGCTGCTTCCATTCACCTTCTTGAATCATCTGTGACAGCTCATCATTGCGAATCAGACAGTGCAGATACATTCTATCCTCACAAGACACCACTGGCTTTATTTTATTTTCAAAGCTATGTCCCAGATTACAATTTAAAATATCTGTCAGAAATTCTGCTTGATGTCTCAGCTGTTCTGTTGCTATTTTTCCATCAAAATATTCACTTGTCATTTTTCTAAAATCGGTAACAGAAGCTGCTCTCGCAGATTTTACTCCAAGCTGCTCCGCACACAAAATAAAGCCATTTACATCCTGCGGCAGGAAAGCCAATGCAATTCTTCGTCCATAATCATTTATCTTTTTAATCTGATCAATTTCAGGATACTTTGTATTTACGGTATTTATAAACAGCATTCCAATTTCTTCCATATATACATGTAATTCTATAGAAGAAATTTCAAGTTCATACTGCTCCTCATTGTTTATTTTGATCACATAAGTAAGCCTCTGATCCTCACGCTGCGGATAATGATATTCTTTGAAACATTTTCCATTACGAAACAGCATTCTTGCATAATCGCTAAAATACTGATCCGCCATAAAACAATCACGCATCATCTGCACATGACCTTCATTCCAAAATGTCTGCTTGTCGACTGATTCAACCCATCCTGCCTTGCTTACACAATCAAAGAGAGTAGACTCATTTTCTTTTTGCATTACAAAAGGCCATACAAATGACGTAATGCTATATCCATTTAAATTCACATTTTCTGTAAACATAAAACCTCCAATCATTTTATTTTGATACTCAGTTGGTGAAACTCCATTTCTACTCTAGAAAGGCTAAAGAGTATAGAAAAAGAGATTGCGTATCAATGCCCTCTCGGGCTGAGGCTACATTTCTACCAAAAATGTATCACAATGACAAGGAGTTTCTTAGCATTGTATCAATGCCCTTTCGGGCTGAGGCTACATTTCTACCTTCTCTATCGCAAGGAAGCCAAAGGCTAACTGTTAATGTATCAATGCCCTTTCGGGCTGAGACTCCATTTCTACGAAGATAGTAGAGTAAGAGTATGTGTTGCACGCAATCGTATCAATGCCCTTTCGGGCTGAGACTCCATTTCTACTGGAAAAGGCAATTTCTTTTGCGGAAAAAAATAACTTGAGTATCAATGCCCTTTCGGGCTGAGACTCCATTTCTACGTCTTATAAATATATGGGAGCTTTCTCGCGTCACTTCTCGTATCAATGCCCTTTCGGGCTGAGACTCCATTTCTACTCAACCATCCGATGATGGATGCTTATTTTAAAACGTTGGGTATCAATGCCCTTTCGGGCTGAGACTCCATTTCTACGATCTGGAATCTTCGACCAGATGGAATCAGAGAAACATGGTATCAATGCCCTTTCGGGCTGAGACTCCATTTCTACGGTACCCCTTCAAAAACCTAGGTTTTATGCGGTTTTTGGGACCTGTTTTTGCAGGTATTTATCAGAATATTCTGACAATGACCATTTTTCGTGCATGTTAACAATTTGGACATATTTAATTGCCACTAGCACTACTTAAGTCGTTCTCAGTATAACACGCATTTTGCAGTTTGTCACCTATTATTTTTGTCTTATCACTCCTTGCTTAAATCTATTTCTCACAATCCTTTTTATAAAAAAGGTCAGGTGAACTTTTCACTATTCACCTGACTTTTATATAAATCAG
>OCHA01001264.1_pt1 | contig 20544 bp, 19 predicted proteins | sample 1538591 | NCBI WGS metagenome assembly OCHA01 (sample SAMN04571710, study PRJEB22368) | human gut metagenome | biome: human gut; material: stool | host: Homo sapiens | place: Luxembourg | collected 2012-09-06 | reverse complement strand
ATTAATGGTTAATATAATTTGCGGTTGTGTGGTGTGTTAAATCTGCGGTTTAACACCTGTGAAAGGCTTGGTGTTGCATCTAGCTCTTCAATTACGTTTAATAATGTTTCCTGCTGCTCTTCACTTAAGAATGAAATCTCGTAAGCTGGTCTAATTGCGATACGCTCTTCATCAACTAGATCAAGTAAACCCTTATTAAGATAAGTTAATCGAATATAACGGAATATCTGCGTTCTACTCGTTCCTTTCTCATCAGCAATTCTTTGAGCTGAATCTGTATTGTACTTCGTACCCACTGGGTACGAAGTTGGATCATCAATCACTTTTCCTTGATGTCTTAACGCTTCATACTTCATTCGATAGGCAAATGCTAGCTCACTTTTAAGAAGTTTTCTTCTATGCAAATTGCTGTCGACCATCATGATGACTGCTTCATCATCATCTAGATCAACAACTCTTATTGGTACATCATGAATACCCGCTAGTACACAAGCCTTCATTCTTCGATGTCCAGAAATAACCTGAAAACGATCGTTAATACTTCTTACAATTAGTGGTTCATCTACACCTCTTTCACTAATACTGTTTTGAAGATTTCTTAAATCCTCATCTATCCTCACCTGATATGGATGGTTCGGAAATTCATCAAGTAGGGATAGATCCACAACTTTGAATACATACTCCATATAGTTCACTCTCCTAAATAAAAAGAGCGAACACCCATAAATAAGGCATTCGCTCAAAATTTTTCATATTTAATTTTAAAGACGATAACTGATATTTTATTACCAGTTAAGTCTCTCAACTAATTTCACGAATAAACATGAACTATATAACAAAGAAGGAAAATTGTGGTAAAAATTGTACCTTTGATTTTAAAAATTTTAATTTGTAAGATTGCCATATAACAGGCACGCCACCTGTTTGAAACAAGGAGGAATTACTATGGCAACTTATTATCGAGATAAGCGTTTACCCAATCGATTTTTGAAATGCAGATTGGATAAAAACTTAACGCAAGAGCAATTAGCTAATTATCTAGGATTGAAGCGTAGAGCTATACTCAATTATGAAAAAGCAAATACGTATCCAAAGATGGAAACATTAATTGATATGCATCGCTATTTAGATGTTTCACTAGACTATTTATTAGTACTGGATCCCTATAAAAATCACATCGAGTATACCAAAAATGTTCTAGGATTAACCGAATACTTCTTGCAGCTTCTAGAAAGTATCCAAAATGAAAAGATTTATCGTAAAATCAATGATTATATTCACTTGCAATACGGAGATCAGTTATGAAAAGAAAAGTCACTATTAATCGTTTAAAGTATGCAAGGATAAATGCTGGATACTCACAAAAAGATGTTTGCGATATATCTGGTTTTATTTCAAGAAAATCTTTAGGCAACTGTGAAACAGGATATGAATATCCAGGAAATAAAGTACTGCACTTTCTTCCAGGTTTATACAACGTTTCACTAGATTATCTATTTTGTGAAGATTGTTTCCCTACACATGATGATTTTGTAAAAGAAGTACTGTTTCTAGATGATAGAAGCATCGAAATACTTAAAACTTTACGTGATCATAAAGTTAAACTCGATGACTTTAAAGACTTTTTATTAAACCTAATTGAGGAGGATAAAGAATATGCCAATAAGAGAAAGAAAAAATAAATCAGGTATTGTATTTGATATTACTGTTAATGATGGTTATAAACTCAATGTTCATGGAGACAAAGTCCAAAACAGAAAATATAAAACCTTTAAGCCACCTAAAGATATGAGTATCCGAAAAGCTAGAAGCATTGCTCGTGAAATGGAACTTGAAATGCTCAGACAATTCGAAAGAAAAGAAAATGTAGGAAGCGAAAAACAGCTTATTGAAGTATGGCACTGGTACAAAGATTACTATGCCCCTAACCGTTTAAGAGAATCTACAATAGATTTGATTACTCAGATTATGGAAAATAAAGTTATACCTGATCTAGGATTCATAAAAATTGGAGATTTTACAACAGCACGTATTACTCAATTTCTTAATGAAGTTGCTGTTATAAAGGATAAAGAAACAGGCAGACCACTTCGTCCTAAACAATACTATAAAGATAGTTATGTACGTGCTATTCATTCAACACTTAGTCGTATCTTTCAGGTAGCTATATCCCAAGGATGGATCAAAGAAAATCCATGTGAAAATGCGATTCGTCCCAAAAAGAATAAAACTAAAAAGAAGCCACCATTGGAACTTCATCAGATAAAAGATATAATAAAGAAAACTACAGAATTTACCGTACTCAATGCTGTTCTTCAATTTCAGATCTATACAGGTATGAGAATTGGTGAAACTTTAGCACTTACCTGGGATGATGTTGATTTTAAGAAAAGAACGATCAAAGTGAATAAAACTGTCAACATCATCAATGGTAATATCTATGTCGGTCCACCAAAAACTGATAATGGCTTTAGAACCTTATATATATCTGATACTCTTATGAGCTTACTCAAACTCGTAAAGGAAGATCAAGATGAAAAGAAGACAGCGTTGCGAAATGTATATGAAGATCATAACCTGGTCTTTGCAGGTAATACTGGTAATTACATCAATCGTCATACTGTATCCGCAAGACTGGCTTCAATAAAAAAAGGAACGGACTATGAATACATAACCGTTCACTTCTTGCGTCATACGAATGCAACACTATTACTGATGAATGATGTTGATCTAAAGACTGTATCTGCACATCTTGGTCATAGTGATATCAATATAACTGCCGATACCTATACAGACGTATTACATGCCCGTCAGAAATTTGTTGCTGATCTTGTCGACCTCAATTTAGAGGATGAAAATGATGAATAATCTGCACTTATCCGTTCAAAATCACGTATAAATCACGTATAAAACGCCATTTCACAAAAAAAGCCTCGATTTTATCGAGGTTTTTCCTTCATTTTAACTAATCACCAACGTATGATAACCTTTATTTTATAAATATTATTTTCGTTTATTTTTAGTCGATTTATTACACTATTTTCATGAATTTACAGCTATTATTTTGATTTCAAACATTTTTTGATGTCAAAATGATGTCACCATATAAATCAATATCTCTCATATAATCTCGGCTAACTTACTTTTTTAAAATCCAAGAGGTTCTATCTTTAGGATCTGTCTTTATATCATCATTTTTCTCAAAGAAAATAATAAATTTCCTATTTCTTTTGCTTATCATTTAATACATCTTTCATATAACAACAAAACTTTCATCTACTTATTTGCATGAATAAAATTCATTAATTCTATACGATAGTTAATGTTTAACTTTTTATAAACATTTGATATATGTGTTTTTACAGTATTTTCACTAATATCAAGAATACTTGCTATTTCTTTATTACTCTTTCCACTAGCCACTAATTCAACAACACTGATTTCTTTAGGTGTTAAACCATATTCCTTTAAACGAGAAGCTGATACTTGATTTTCATTGTTTTCACTATATATCATAAAAATGCAGGCAGCAGTGTGTTCTATATCTTCTATAAGATTTTTTTCATAATTCAATTCATTTAAAACCTTATCAAATATCTGATAAGCAGGACAAATATCATCACTTATAGCAGCCTTAGGTACAACACTAAACAAATAATTTCCTATACGAAGTGGTAATGAATACTGATAATGACGTATTGTTTTCATATAATAAGGAAGGACTTGATTCGCAAAAAATATGTTATACAGCTTTTCATTATCAAAGCCTAAATCACTAAGATACTGTTTTGCTATAGCATTTGTGTGAATAATATGATGATCAGATGAAATGTACAAAATACCTGCTGAATAATAATTCATGATTTTTTCTAATTTTTTGATATGACTATACAATTTATTGATATTGATATTTTCAAGATGTGCATTTGCAATAAGATATTGAACAATGTTTAAAACATCAATTATATCTTTTTTAAATACATTTTTATTAAGATAAATAATGCATGATAAATATTGCTGACTTTTTTCATCTTTAATAAATTGAATAGCTATATCTTTATAATCAGTGTATCTTAAAACATCTTTATATAAATCACTCTTTTTATAATTATCATCATGACTTAATATATAAACATCTTGTATAGAATCAATAAAATGATTATGACTCATTAAATATGATAACAAATTCTGTAAGAAACTCAAATCAACATGATGAGTTACAAAATTAACAGGTATTTCTTTAATACCTGTGTTTGATAAAGATGCCATCATGGTATTTTGAAATCCCAAAAAACGATCCAGTAAAGATAATGTATCTTCTAAAAAATATTCACTATGATTAAGTTGAAGATTATGAAACATTAATTCATTAGAAAAACTTAAAAGACTTTCATACATATGTACATTCATCTTATTTCACCCTATATTGTAAGCGTCAAATGAACAAGCGATTAAAAACAATAGAATAATCAAATACAATAAAGATGTACTAAGGAGGTGCATCTTTATGATAACAGAAGAAAAAGACAAGTGGAAAGAAATGATTGAAGCACAAAAACAAAGTGATTTGTCGATCAGGCAGTTCTGTGCTGACAATCATATCAGTGTTTCATGCTTTTATAAGCATAAGGCACTGATTTTAAAGGAAGAATCTTCATTTCTTCCAGTCACTGTTGATAAAAATGAAGAAACTGTTGATTTTGAAATCGATCATCATCATATTTCATGCTCTAAACAAAATCTTAAACTGATACTGGAAAATCTGCTATGATCATAAATACTGATGAAATCAAAAATATTTATGTCTCTAAGCACTTCTGTGACATGAGAAAGCAGATTAATGGGCTTTCATTGATTGTTACATCTCAGTTCAATATGAATGTTTTAGATCACAGTCTGTTTATTTTTACCAATGCTTCACGCAATCGCATCAAAATGCTTTACTATGAGGCCAATGGGTTCTGGCTTTTTACCAGAAGACTGGAAAATGGAAGATTCAAGTTTAAAAAACACGAAGAAACAGGTGTATTGATGATCACCCCTCAGCAGCTGAACTGGCTTGTTGAAGGACTGGAGTTTGAAAACATCATAAGTCAAAACAACGCTTCAAATCGTATCATTATCTAGTATTTTATGGTATAATCTTTCCTGTTTGAGGGATGTGATGCTGAATGGAAAATAAAGAAAAAATCAAACAGCTTGAAGCTGAAATAAAAGCTAAAAATGATGTCATAGAGAATTTAAAACAGGAACTGAACTATATTCGTGAACAGCTGATTCTTTATAAAAAGACACTTTACGGTTCAAGAACCGAAAAGACTGAAATTCCAGATCAGCTGACACTTAATCTTTTTAATGAGGCTGAAACCGAATCAACAGTATTGAAAGCTGAACCGGAACTTCAGGTAAAAGTGACATCACATTGCAGAAAGAAATCCAAAAGAAGAAATATCGATGATCTACCTGAAACAGTTGTAGAACATGATATAGAAGATAAAACAGATCCTCAAACAGGAAAGCCATTAAGGCTTATAGGAACCAACGAAAGAAAAGAACTTGTCCATCATAGGGAATATTATGAAGTTATCAGACATATTCAATATGTCTACAGTGCAGAATATGATGAAGAGATAGAAACAACACCGATGTATAAAGGTGAGATGCCAGATGCAGTGATACCGAAAAGCTTTGCATCAGCATCACTGCTTGCATCGATCCTGGATAAAAAGTTCAATCTGTCATTGCCATTGTACAGACAGGAAAAAGCACTTGAAAGAATTGGGATCACCATATCAAGACAGACGATGTCCAACTGGATCATAAAGCTGTATGATCTGTATTTTCAGATATTCATTGAACACATGCATAAGGAACTTCTTAAATGTCAATATATCAATGCAGATGAAACAACACTGGAAGTTTTAGAACTCAAAAAGAGTGAAGACAGACAGGACTGCTATGTGTGGGTCTACAAAACAGGAAGAAGTGAAGAAAAGAAGATGGTGCTGTACCAGTTTGAAAATGACAGGAAACATGAAAGAGCCAGAGATTTTTTAAAAGGCTATCATGGAATCATACAAAGTGATGGATATAAAGCGTATTCAAATATAGAAGATGTTAGAAACATGGGATGTTTTGCACATTTAAGAAGAAAACTGGCTGAAGTGATGGATGTGGCATCAAAAACAGTGGAAATAAAAGAAACTGAAACATACAGGATGTATCAGCTGCTCAATAAACTGTTTTATTTGGAAAAGGTATACGACAAAAAATATAAAACAGATTATGAAAGTATCACCAGGGAAAGGGAAGCAAATTCACTGCCAGTACTTGATGAATTCTATAAAAAAGTGAAAAATGTATACCCACATACGGTAGAAAAGACACATCTGCATACAGCAATGACATATGCCATCAACAATGAAAGATATCTAAGATACTATATAGAAGATGGTCGTGTTGAGATAAGATAAGCAACAATTCAGCTGAAAGATGCTGCAAAAGCTTTGTGATAGGACGAAAAAATTTTCTGTTTTCGAACAGTATCAATGGAGCGAAGGCAAGTGGAGCAGCATACAGTATCATAGAAAGTGCAAAAATGAACAGACTAAAGCCATATGAGTATATAGAATATATTCTAACAAGGATGGCTGGAAAAAAATTGACAGAAGATCTGCTGGAAGAGATCATGCCATGGTCAAATCGATTACCAAAAACATTATACAGGGACAAAAAGGCATAGTGATATGTTCTTTTTGTGCAATAGAAAAAACAGGATGTTTTTACCTGAATGGCTGGCATCCTGTTCATTTTATTTCTTGCTTATTATTTGACGCTTACCCTATATTTTATGGGATACATTATATCACATTAAAAAAATCACCTCTATATTCTTGAGATGATTTTATAAGATGTTTTTTACTATTTAATTTAAAAGTTATTACTGCACATTTCCATCAAAAGTTGAAAGACACACTATTTCACTACAGCTTCTTTTAATTATTTTCATTTTTAACTTTTCAATATTTTTCTAAAGTTAAATCTCATTATTGTTTCTTTACCAACATATATTTCTTATAAGAAAACTGTATTTTAGATATTTCAAAAACAAATCTAAACAATTTTTAATGCATCTAGAATATCATCGTATAGTATTTTGAGTAATACGAATATTATGAGGAAAATGTTCTTTTGCATATTTATACATTGCAACACTTCCTATTGAATGTGTTGAATGTATATTTAATTGATTTTTTGGATACTTGTTGTTATCAGACATATATTTTAATATATCTAAACCAGTATAACCATCCTGTATATCATAATCTAATGAAATAAAATCAAATTCTAATAAATCAAGCAATAAAACAGCTTGCTTATATTGACGTACAACTGTAAATCCTTCACCAACAGGATCTCTAACATCATCAACAAACAATTTCATATTATGACTCCTTTTTTATAATTTCATATCCCATTGCCTTAATGAGTCTTAAAGTTTCTAAGCATGTATTACGATCATATTCCTTTTCACTTTCAGGTAAATCTTCATATGGAACTAAACATGGTGTTGTTTTTAATCGACTATCTTTGACTTCGCCATATGTCCATCCCTCTGCAATTCTTGAAGACGCCCATACATCATGATTGTTTTTTGCTAGTGATTCTAATAATTCTAATAGTTCTTTATCTAATACAATTGATTTTGTATCTTTGGGTTGTGGTTTATATGTCATTTTACTTTCCGTCTTTCATAATTTTTAAGAGTTTTGCAGCAATATTATCCAATTCACCTCTATTAAATGTTTGAATACCATAAGGGCAATCCTTCTTTTTTTCTAGTGAATCAGTAATAATCACTGCTTTTGTTTGATTACCATAACGATTAACAATATTATTTAATTTTTCATAATATTCATTTATAAGATCGGTAGTTGCTTTACATTCTACAAAAAGAGAATCATATCCTTTTGTGAGAATGATATCTATTTCACTTGTAAATGGATTACCATTACAACTTACAGTCACATCATTTTCAATATCATCAAATAATAAAGACTCTTTTAATAAATAATAAATATAAATTTCATATAATTTTCCAGCTTTACAAAGCATTTCTTTAATTTGAAACGAATGAAATCTAAAAAATGATTGTTTATCTTGACTATATCTACTTATTAATTGCTTTTGTTCTATCTGATGAAGTATATCATTATACTTTTTATCAATATTCAATTGACTGTATTCTAAATTGTAATATCTCACTGCAAGTTTGTATTTTCTTCCATTTTCATATCTACTATATAATGGAACAATATCAATATTTGAATAATCCATAAACATAGATATAGGTTTATTAAATATTAATTTTATTTTTTCTTTATTTGATTCATGTATATATAAAGTGATAACAATATAATTTGAATCAATTTTAAAATTTGAATTTCCAGATATAATTTTATGTTTCTTAAGACCATCAATTATTTTATGAACACCTTTCAAACATACAACCGGCATACAAAATTGTAATTCATAGTCTTGTATTTGTTCTTCAATCTCAAATATTGTAATAAGATCTTTTTCAGAAACAACTTTTTCAATACCCTCTGTTAACTTTTTCCATAAGGATCTATTCTTCACATATATTTTCCATAAATCAAGATATTCTTTTTTAAAGTATGGTTGACCCTTCTTTTGTGTAGATGCTTGACTGAGTTCCGTAAAATCAAGAACACTTAAATATTCCTTATTATCAATATATGTCAATCTATCAGCTAAATAGATATTTTGAAAACTTTGTGATGATAGATTAAAAGAATATCTTGGATAATGATTTTCTTTCTTATTTAATAATTGACATAGTGGAGATTTATTCATTTCAATAGCATAAATATTGTCAAGATATTTATCTATCACATGAATATCATGATGATACGTTAAATTAATGACAGATTTAACTCTAGAATCCTTAAAATCTTCCACAGATAATCGATAATCTGTATCATTTAAAATAATAAAATGAATGATAACATCATTTTTCTTAGAATCAAAGAATTTTTTAACTTTATTATATGAATTTAAAAATTCTTTTTTTCCTTTTAATTCATAAAGATATGTCACTTCTTTTACATCAGACGTTAAAACAGAACATACATTTAAAAACATGTTATCTATCACATATGGAATCATTAAATGAAGTGAAGGTGAATAAGTCAGTATATAAGGTATTTTTTCTATAAGATCAAAATCAATTTTTTTATAGTCCTTATAACTATGTGCACCTAAAATTGGCTGAACATGACAATCAATATTAGATATATAATTCATCGTATTCTCAAGTTGTATTTTGGAAAGACACGCCAGACTCTCTTCAAATTTTTCTTTATAGTAAGAATAAATTCCTTTTTGATAATAGTCTCCACTTATTAAACTATTTATACATAATTCCCAAGCGCTGAATAAAACTAATGAATGATAATATTTAACAATGATCTTTTTGATTGAATCAAAGTCTGATGTTTGCATAAGCCAGTCTTTATTATCATCTACTTTCTTAGTCAATTCTTGATGTAACTGAATAGATGCATTATCTAAATCATCTAATCCTATGTGTGTTTTCATCCATTCATTATGACAAATATTATCTAGTTTCGTTCCATAAGATGAATGAAGAATACATAGATGTTTTTTATTCATTTTATCTTTGGTATGAGGATAATTAGCTGCTGCTTCTTCCACATCCATTGGAGTCCATCCAGATACTAATTTTTCTGTTACCCAGCGACGATGTTCAATCCATGCTATTTTTTCTAGATTATCTGCTTTATCAATCTTTTGTTTAAATAACTTAGCAGCAGATGCATCGTCAGCATTTATACCTAAACTATATAATTTATATTTAAGTGATAAAGCAAATGATAAACTTGATTCTAAATTATATTTATCATTGAATTCTGCAAGTAATTTATCAAAGGAAATTTTTCTATGTTCATTCCAAACAATATGTGTATTTAACGCTAATTCTTTCATTCTGTCATAATTTTGCAACTGACTATATTCTTTATCAATAATTACGGAATGCATATCACCTTGATCATATCCTTTAGTTGCAATATATTGAATTGACTTATTTTGATAACAATTATTTATTTGACTTGCAAGTTCATAATTTTTTTTGTTATCTAAATACGAAATAAATATATAATTACAGTTTTTAGCTTCTTTCAAAATCCCATCATATTCATTAGAGTTCATTTGAATAAAAGCGATATCTCCATAATTATTTTTCTTATTTCCATTAAAGAAATCCATTAATGATGGTCTTTGATCAAGATACTGTTTAACACTATCTTCATACAAAACTGTCACCTTTAATTTTTTATCAATCATCTGTCCTGATTGTAAACATTGATCTATAAATAGTTGACCATATAATCCAAAGCCTGCAACTAACACTTGTATTGTTTCTTTGGCATATTCACATAATGGATGATTATATAATAAATTTTGAAATATAACTTGCATATCCTGTTCTAAATATTTTTTAACATCAATTAATTGTATTCTTTTGTTATTAGAAATGTAATGAGAAAAATGTGAAGGTACAAGATAACAAATTGCTTTTTCTAAATCTTCCATAAGTTCTTGACAATGATTATATCTTAAAATAACTTGCTGGTTATTATCTAATATCTTTTCATCTGTTAAACATTTTTTTAATATATATATAAGAGTATCTTTGAGTTGATAATAAGATGTAACAGGTGAAGAGTTGATAAATAGTGAATCATTGATGTATTGCTCTATATTTTCAAGATATTCTTTTTGATATCCATTAAAATGAGGATATTTTTCTTGATCCAAAACAACAAGTGAATCAAATAACACAACTCCAATAGAATAAATATCACTTTGTATTGTATATTGATTATTAAAATTCAAATGAAGATAGGGATCACTATATCTAGGTGTTTCTCTCATGTTATTTTGAGTTCCAATAATAGGACATAATGTATCAATATCAAAAAGATTTAATAGATCATAATCAACTTCATTATTCTTTTTTAAATATCCAAAATTACTAGGCTTAATATCTAAATGTAACAATCCAGCATTATGTAATGAATAAATACATTCTGTTAATGAAAGTATACTATTTAAAATAACAAAAAGATTTCGTTCCGTATCATGAGTAGGATTTTCTTGAACATTTCTTATCATTTTTTCATACACTTCTAAATCATAATCGGGAGTAAATATATATACCGTTCCTGTTTTGTCACGACTTGCATATAGAATCCTAAAATAAGGAATATAGGACCATAGCTCCTTCTTTTCATTTATTTTTTCTAAAAGAGTTTGATATGCATTTAAATATCTCTCTCTTCCCTTTTGAAATTCATTGATTTTATCACTTAAAACTTCATTAATAAATAAATATCCTTCATCATTTCTTTCTATAAATTCACTCAATTCATAAGGATAATATTCTTTAAGACGACCTGGTGTTTGATCTAAATTAATTTGATAACTTAATACACTTCCTCCATATTCTTCACTACCATTTTTAATATGCACTATAAATTCATTATTATTTTCATCAAATAATTTTATATTCTGAGATAATACAATTCTTTTGTCCATTACAAAGTACCTCCTATATAACTACAATCATCATAATTGTGACAATGATTAAAATAATTGTCTAACATTTGGTAGTCTTTTCGAATAAGTATGTCTTTAATACTCTTTTTTATTTTATTTTCTTCGACCATTTCCTTCCAGGCACCATCACTAAACAAATAAATATTTTGAAAACAGCCATCAAAAATATGAATATGAGTATGTTCTTTAATATTATGATGTGTAACCGTATAAATTCCTTGAAAATTTTGGACAGGGTAAGAAACGATTTCTATTTCTTTATTGAATACAGTTAAAGAAAGGCTATCTCCCAAAGAAAAAACAAGTGTTTTATTTTTTCTTTTATTATAATAAACAAACAATAATGTCGATGACAAACTTAAAAAATCAATATTTTCATTTTGAGAAATTTGTCTAAGTGAATATTGAAGTTCATCTATCACAAGTTTCTTAATAACTTCTTCATCAAAGTGAAACAAGTCGATATGAGCGACAATGTCTTTGACCTTATTCGAAATAACCTTTGCGCCTTGCAAACTATTTTCACAACTACTCACACCATCTGCTAAACACAGAAACATCATATTTTCATTGTCTTCACTTAACAAATAATCTTCACTTTTTTTATGATTTGCGATATGATATTCACCAATTTTACTATACTCTTTAATCAATTTAAAAACCCCTCACTAAATTTTTTGATAACTATATGCACTTAAGATAACCAACACATCGAATATATTCTTTTTTGAAATAGGCTGATAATGGGCTTGTTCTAGATATGACTTTATACTTTCTTTAAAGTCATAAAATATTTCATTAAAAGTCTTTTCAGAAGTATTCATTAAATTATAATAGTAGTAATAACTTGCTATTAAATCTGTTCTTGTTATTGATAAACTATCTAAAGAATTGGATGTATGACTATTGAATAATACTTCTTTTTTATCACAATTTTTAAAATTCTTTCTTAAATAAGAATCTACTTTTTTTAACAATAATATAAAATCATCATTTTGTTCTGTCATTTGATTCGAATATTGTTTTTCTAAATCATCAAATTTCATATCTATAAACCATAAACCATAATTTAAATCTTTTAAATTTCCATCATTCAACTCTTTTATTTTTTGAATGATTTTCTCATATTGTAAATAAGCCTCTTTTTGATTTGATTCTATCATCAAATGATTTTGATTATGTTTAAAGTCATAATGATCATGAAGATAGTCATAAAATTCTTTTTCATTACTATAAAATTTATTGACTGTATTTTGTTTATAATCAAATAAAGGATCATTTTCTAATTGATGATCTGTTAACTTTTCATTTGCTATCATATTTATCATTTCATTAGCTTTTTTTATTTTGTCAGAAGATGACATATTTTTTTGACATAAATAATAAAGATAGATCATCTCTGCATAATTTCTATAATTAATTGCAAAACCTTCAGGAGAAGCAAAAGCCCCATTATTTTTATTTTTATAAACATCTTCTAGATAACGCATAAAATTATTTTGATAATAATCATTAAATAAATTAATTTCTATATCACTATTATAATCAGGTATTTCATCAGAAAAAGCACAATAAGTCATATGAAACGCTATAGCAAAAAGATATAAATATTGTTTCATTTTACCACCTGATTTGAATTGCCCATTGGCTAACATATCTGCCATTTCAACAATTTCATATGTGTTTTGTTGATGTTTACGTTTTTTAAATTTTTTTACATCATCTATATATTTTATCTTTAAAGAATTTTCCTTGCCATTTTTATTTCTATAAAAAATTTGATTAAGTATACCTTTAAAATTCTTCTCTAGCTTTTTAAATTCTATAATTTTATCATTCGTATAAATTTGTTTTAACCCTTCTAATGAACATTGCCCACATGAATTTTCATATACAAAATCGGTAAAAATACTTTTTAATTTCTCTTGAAAACAGGATTCATTCATTAAATAATCTAAAGCACTATTCTCTTTTCCTTTTATTACCAATCCATCTTTGATCATATAGTCATACTTCAATGATTCTAAAAATTCAATCATCGCTGCTAGACTATCATGTTCTTGATGATCATTATTTAAAAAATAATTAAATATTTCTTCATCTAAACATGCAAGATATTGATTATGAGTAGGATTATCTAATGAATATTTATACTTCATATATTGATCAAGAGCTTCTTTTCCTGAAATACCACTATTGGGAAGAAAATCACCATATTCTTGATCAATCAATCCTTTAAGAATTCTTAAACGTAAAGAATCTGTAGGATATTTTGGATAAAGAAAAGTCACCATTCGATTCATATAATGATAAGGTGATGGAAATTTTTGGAATTGTTTGAATAATATATGTAAAATTCCTTTAACAACCTGTTCTTCATCAAAGCTTTTTTCAATAGAATCATTTATCAGTTTTTCATAATAACAAATATCATTTGTTTCTATAAAATCAATATGACTTTCACTTAACATCTGATATAACTTCGCATAACCCTTATATTCCATCCCCCTATTTTTTGCTGTTTTTATTTGAGATAAAACTTTTTGAAAATCATTATATGAATACACTTTCATTTCATTTTGTATTTCTTCAAATGTTTTCTCCATTATTCTTGTGATTGTTCGTTCATGATTCATTATTATTTTTTCCTCCCCATGGTTTTTAATACTTAGTAATAAGTAATCCTTCAGGTTGATATCGAAAGAAAACTTTAAAACTATGAAGAATATCAGTAGTATTTTTTCTTTGATAACTTTGTAATATTTCATATAATAGGCAATCGCTTTGATTTGTTTTCTTGAATAATACACATGCTTTATTTATTTTATCCATATCATTATAACAAATTCCCTCTAACATATAAGCAAACATAAGTAAATGATTATATTCTTGTCTATTGATTTTTCTTTTATTTTTATCCATCAGATTATTTATTTGATTGATTAATTCTTCAAGTTCTTTTTGATATAATTTTCTTTTGCCTGAAAATAAAAATGTGGTTTTTTCTAAAAAATATGTTAAATATAAGGCTTTACTTACTAGTGCAATTATATAATTAATCATATTCTTCTTTGATTCATACTTTAAATATATTTTTTCACATACCTGAATACATTGATCAATATCATCAAAATGAAATTGAATTGTATTGGGATAGCATTTAAGAATATGTAAGCACCTGTAACAATCAGCCAAAGACAAATAATCATTATATTCATCATATTCTTCTACTAATGTCTTATAGATATTCTTTGCATTTTCATAACACTGTATTGCTTTTTTATATTCTTCACCAATCAGTTTATTTCCTTTTTTTATTAAATCATCAGCTTCCTGTCTTAGCAAATATTGTTTTTTCTTTGATGAATCATATTTTTCAATGAATGTATCAAAAAAAATTAGATTCATTTTATAAACATTTGGACTTTCATTAACCAATTGCCTAGCATATTCTTTTCCTATCTTTGCATATTTAACAACATCTTCAATTTCTTGATTTTCTTCTTTTTGTTTACATAAAAGTATGTAACAATGCATTAATAATACTCTTGTATTCATTTGGTCATCTGTATCTAAATATGATTCTAAAATATCGATACATTCTTGATATTGTTGTAACCCCATTAAGCGATGAACCTTTTCATCTATATTTTCAACAACTTTTATTGAAGCGGATTTTTGTTGATAATAATTAGCTAAGTCCATTTCACCATAATATTCATAGCTTTCTTCCAATTTAGAATAAACACGTTTTAATTCATGTGAAAAATAATCTTTATATGCAGGATATTTTTTATGAAAACAAATGATTTCTTTTTCCATTTGAAGTAAAACTTTTCTATTTTTTTCTTCATCATAATTGACATATATATAATGAAGATTGAGTAATTGTAAACAAATCGCTAATGCATTTTCAAATGTTTTCTTTTTTTTATAACGATCGTAAATTATTTTTATTATTTTTTCTTGATAAAACGCTGCTTTTATAAAATCATTTTTATGAATAAATATTCCATGTGCCTCATTATCTTTATGTTCTTCTGATTGTCTGAGTATATTTTCTACTTCATTTATTGTTTCTTGAGTAGTGAAATGAGAAGTTTTTTGATTTTGCAATCCATTTCGATAATATTTCACCAATTTCTCACAGGCTTTATAGTTATTTTTTTGCGCAGATTGTTCTAATAACTCAATCCCCTTTTTTTGATTTCTTAGCATATAAATTCCATAATAATTTGCTAATCCCATAAGGTATAGATGTGATGGATTATTTCTATTTTTTTTCTTTTGAACAGGTAATAATACATCTTTTAAAGATTGTAAATTATTTCCATCAATAATATGATCAAGTTTAGGATAATGCTTATGAACCAATTCATGATCTGTTGACTTCATTTCTATTGGAATAATTTTTTTATTTTTATTTTTAGCATATGGATACTCTGTTTCTAAAATGTAATTTTTATTTTCTAATATATTTTCAGTAACCAGCAATATCATAAAATCAGCTTCGTTTAACGCATTTTGAATTTCTTTTTCAAAATCTTTACCTGTTATTATGTATTCATCATACCAAAAAATAGTATCTCTTAATTCAGGTATAGAATGAATATTTTCCATAAGTTTATTTGCATATTGACGATCTTTTTTTCTATAACTTATAAATATTTGACTTATACATTCTTGTTTTATCTTTTCTTTTAAACTCGCACTTCCAATATATTCAATAATTGTTTCTTTTAATTTATGTTCATATAGACGTTCTGTAGTGTCAAGGGATTCTCTTACAATATATTGCGCATTCATAAAAAATTGAATGTACAATTGATATTCAATTTCTTCTATTAAAATAGGTAAGACAGGGATATTATTTTCTAAAGCATATTTTAATTCAAAATCTCTTGCATAGTTATTTTCACACAAAAACTTCTGACTGACTACAAAAACCAAAATACTCATATCATTTAAATCGTCAATATGTTCTAATTGAGTATGTGGTTCTATATATGTAACAACACAATCTACTTGTTTTAATATATCATCAGTAATTATTTCAATATATCTATAATCTTTTGAATGAGCAGATAAATATATTTTTTGTTTATTAACTAAAGTATATCCTTTTCTATTTTTAACTTGAAATTGACTCATTTGATTTCCCTCTCTTTATTAAATATATCATTTCTATAAGAACTATTCCATTTATTTTAAAATCAATGAATGTTTATATCCCATATCACCTTCTTTCTCGTTTTGATGTTTTCAATTTTTAGCAATTAAAACCATCCATTATTTTTTCTTTTTGTATTTATCTTTCTTCCATATTGATCTCTAGTCACATAACTTGTATTTCCAAAAAAATCTGTTTCTTTTCTTGTTGTTGATTTTTTTCTTCCGTAATTATCTCTTGTTACATAACTTGTATCGCCAAAAAATCCTGTTTCCTTTCTTGTTGTTGATTTTTTTCTTCCATAATTATCTCTTGTTACATAACTTGTATCACCAAAAAATCCTGTTTCCTTTCTTGTTGTTGATTTTTTTCTTCCATAATTATCTCTTGTTACATAACTTGTATCACCAAAAAATCCTCTTTCTTTTCTAATAGTTCCTTTTCTTCTTCCACTATTTCCAAATATATCAAAACTCATGTTCATGTCCTCCAATATTCTATATTACGTTGGCGTTGCCCAAAATGTATTTAGCCGCATTTTGTCGCTGTTCAATGTTAATTACGCTCCATTGACTAAGCTATTTAATTTTCGACTATATTATATATGAAAAGAATTACTCTATTTTTAGGGGGACATTTTTTTAAATGTCTTGATAAATTATGTTATAATATATTTAAGCATTCTAATGAAAGGAAGAAAAATATGGGTCTTTTCGATAATATTAAAAAATATGCCAGCAATATATCTTATGACTTCGCAAAGGGATATGCTTATTATCATGAAAAGGATTATGAAGAGGCTTTTTTTTGGTTTAAAAAATCTGCTGATAAGAATCATGCTGATGCGTGTGATTGGACTGGATATTGTTATGAAAATGGATATGGTACTGAAAAGGATTATACCAAAGCAGTTACTTACTACAATAAAGCCATCGATTTAGGTAATATTTATGCTATGTTAAAATTAGGTGCTTGTTATTATCACGGATATGGAGTCAAACAAGATTATAAGCAAGCATTTTCTTGGTTTAAAAAAGCTGCTGATAAGAATCATGCTAATGCATATAATTGGATGGGAGATTGTTATAAAAATGGATACGGAGTTGAAAAAAATTATACTCAGGCAGTCTCTTACTATAATAAAGCCTTCGATTTAGGTAATATTGATGCTATGTTAAAATTAGGTATTTGTTATTATAATGGATATGGAGTCAAAAAGGATTATAATCAAGCATTTTCTTGGTTTAAAAAAGCTGCTGATAAGAATCATGCTGGTGCATGTGATTGGATGGGATATTGTTATGAAAATGGATATGGCGTAAATAAAAATTTAGATTTCGCTATCAAATGGTATAAAAAAGCAAAACAAAATGGATATGATGCAAAAAAATGTGATAAAAAAATTAATGAAATCATCAAAAAGAAAAACAATTTCCTTGAACCTTATGAAGGTCATGACCCTTATATTTTTATAAGTTACTGTCATAAAAATCAAGATATGGTCATGGATATTCTTAATAATTTATCACGTCTAGGTTATCGTTTTTGGTATGACAAAGGAATTAATGTTGGCTCTAGTTGGAATGATAATATTGCTTCGCATATTGATAACGCTTCACATTTTATCTTCTTTTTATCAAATGATTTTATTCAATCAAAATATTGCTTAGATGAACTTGAATATGCAAAAAGTGAAGATAAACAAATTATTCCAGTATGTATTGAAGAAACAAAAATTTCAGGTGGTCTTAAATTATCTATTAATCGTTTGCAAGTACTCAATAAATATCAATTTAGCGAAAGTTATTTTTATGATCAAATAGCGCAAATTCAAAATATACATAAATGCAACAAGAATACTGAATAATCAGTATTCTTGTTTGTGTTTATACACATTAACAATAACTTATTTTTTTAAATGCAATCCATGTGCTTCTAATGTTTGAATAATTATGTCAAGACGTTTATTACTTATATTTCTTATATTGAGAAGTTCTTCAGGTGTAAGTGAAATAAGATCTTTGACAGTATGAATTCCAGCTCGCGCTAAACAAAGACGTATACCTAATCTCAATTCCAACTCCCATTCTATCTCACCTTATAAAGAAACATCATTACTCATACCATATAAAGGATTATATTCAAAATATTCTTCTCTTTGCTTATTCAAACATAATAAACCATAAAATTCAGCTAACCATTCATTAAATTCTTTTTCTAATTCAATTTTATTTTTTTTATCTTCTTCATTGATTAAATAATAATTATTTTGTTTAAAAGTATATCCTTTTTCCACAAGCTGTATATTTTGTATATATGCAGATATTTCGTATGCTTGTAAACTATTATCTTCTATCCATATTTTATGTAATTCTCTATTTTTTTGATCAAGTTCTATTGAACCAACTCTAAATCCAAGCAATCCATTTGGACAAAAATAATGTTTAATATTTTTAATCTCAGGATATTTATTTAAAAGATAATCTGCTATTTTAAGTTTATGTTGATTAACAATACCAAACTTAATAATGAATTGATTATTATTCATATCTTCTTCTATTCGAAAGACTTGAAGATTTTTCAAATAACAACGAGCACTTTCTAAAACACCAGTAACATCATATGAACCTCCTTCAACAACAATCATATTCGTAAAATGTTTATTTTTTAATTTTTCTTCTAAATATATTTTCCTTACCATATATATTCTCCTTAAAATATTTTTATTATAATCTTTCAAATGTCTTTATAAGCATAACGACATATATTGATTGGCTAAAGCTTTATTATATTCATTTTCCTTTTCATCAACTTTTTTTTCGTCTTCTTTATTTATTAATCGATAATAGCCATATGTTTTATCATCTTTTTGATAAGATTTATATGTATAACCAACCTCTTCTAATGAAACACGTTGTATATCAGCTGATAATTCGTATGTTTCTTTAGCATAATGTTCAAAATATTTTCCTATGATTACATTTTTTGATTCACTATAACATATAGCTCCTACATCAAATCCAAAAAGTCCTTTTGGACAAAAATAAAGAATAAGACAATTAAGAACAGGATATATTTTTTTTATATATTTTATAATATTTATTATTTCATGTTGATTGAATGTTTCAAAAAAAACAATTATCTTTTCATTACTACTTTCAATACTACTTTCAATATGTTGGATAGAGATGTTTTTATTAGCTAAATAACTTCTAATATCATTAATTATATCTTCTTTTTGATAACATCCACAGTTAAAATATACTGCTACACAGTTACAATATACTGCGTTAGAAAAACAAACGTGTTCCATCTTTATATTTCCTCCTCGTATTTATGACGTTGGCGCTGCCCGAAATGTATTCAGCCGCATTTCGTCGCTGTTCAATGCTCATTATGCTCCATTGACTAAGCACTTATCATTATAAACTGTTTTCATTGAATCATATTAAGGGGGAAAATATAAATATATCATGATACAAAACAATATTGATAATTTTCCCCCTGAAGTGTACAGATTCATATTCATGTATAATATCATCAACATATAAGGAGGACAAACATATGTCAGCAAAATTACCAACAAAAGAAGAAAAACTTTGTGAACTTGAAAACAGATTAAAAAACAAAAAATGGTTATATATAGGATGTATACAAGAAATGTTCTATGAAGATGGAATAGGAGAGTTTATTTTTATTGCCATCCTTTG
>OCHA01001259.1_pt1 | contig 20637 bp, 17 predicted proteins | sample 1538591 | NCBI WGS metagenome assembly OCHA01 (sample SAMN04571710, study PRJEB22368) | human gut metagenome | biome: human gut; material: stool | host: Homo sapiens | place: Luxembourg | collected 2012-09-06 | reverse complement strand
GGCGGGCCGAGGGCGCTTTATACCGGGTGCGGGCCGGTCACTGCTGCGGGCTGTCGATCTTGTAGCCGAGGCCGCGCACGGTGGTCAGGTACTGGGGATGGGCCGGATCCTCCTCGATCTTGGAGCGCACGCGCTTGACGTGCACGTCGAGGGTCTTCGTGTCGCCGACGTAATCGGAGCCCCAGATGCGGTCGATGAGCTGGTGTCGGGTCATCACGCGCCCCTTGTTCTGCATGAGGTATTCGAGCAGTTCGAATTCCTTGAGCGGGAAGAACACGCTTTCGCCGCGCACGGTGACCTGATGCTGGCCGACCTGCATGGAGATGTCGCCGCACACCAGCGGGATGTCGTCGTCGACCGCACCGCTGGCCTCGACCGCGCCCTGATTGCGCCGCAGGACCGCGCGGATGCGCGCGAGCAGCTCGCGGAACGAGTAGGGCTTGGTCACGTAATCGTCCGCGCCGATCTCCAGACCGACGACTTTGTCGATCTCGGCGCTTTTGGCGGTGAGCATGATGATCGGCACGCGGCTCTGCTCGCGGATGCGCCGGCACAGGGCCGTGCCGTCGATGCCCGGCAGCATCAGGTCGAGCAGCACCAGGTCGATGCCGCCCTTGGTGAACAGCTCCAGGCCCTCCTCACCGCTGGCTGCGGCGGAGACGTCGTAGCCCTCGCGCGTCAGCTGGTACACCAAGGGCTCACGATATGATTCCTCGTCTTCCACGATGAGAATGCGTGTCATGTTTACCTTTCACACATACTGTGTTCAATGTCCGTACCGTCACCATCGTAGCGTGTTCCGGCACCGCCCGCATTCGGCTCCGAAGACTACGTTGCTTTTCCGCGGGTTTCACGATGGGTGGCCGACGTGCCGGGGAGACCGTGGCGGCGGGCCTACTCCTGCGTCGCGGCGTCACCGGCCCCCGGCGCGCCGACGGTCTCGCCGGGCGCTTCGCCGTCATCCGCCCGCTCGCCGTCATCGTCATCCGGTTCGGGGGCGACCGGCAGCTCGATGGTGAACGTGGAGCCTTCGCCCTCGCGCGACCATACGGAGATCGTACCGCCGCACTCCTGCACGCAATGCTTGGTGATGGCCAGGCCAAGCCCCGAGCCGCCCGTGGCCCGCGACCGCGCCGGATCGACCCGGTAGAACCGTTCGAATACGCGGTCCAGCGACGCCGAGGGGATGCCGATGCCCTGGTCGATCACGCGAATCGTCATGGAGCTCGGGTCCTTGCACAGCGAGACGCTCACGCTGACCGTCGTGTATTCGGGCGAGTAGCGGATGGCGTTTTCGACGAGGTTCTTCACGGCCATGGTGAGGGTCTCCCGGTCGACCATGATGGCGATGTCGCGCTGCGCCTCGTCGTCCGCGGCGGCGTCAGCGTCGACCGGCGCCTGCTCGCCGCGCAGCGACAGCCGTATGGCGATGTGCTTCGCACCGGCCTGCACCAAGTTCTCGCCGACGGCCGCGCGCACCACCGACATGGCGGATATGCGCTGCGCCTTGAGCATCGCCGGCGCGTCCTGCGCGCGCTGCAGTTCGATCAGGTGGGTCACCAGTTCGGTCAGCCGCGCGGATTCCTTGGTGATGCGGCCGGCGAAATACCGCACGGCGCCAGGGTCATCCGCCGCGTCGGAGACGGTTTCGGCGAGCAGCGAGATCGCGCCTGCGGGGGTCTTCAGCTCGTGGGAGACGTTGGTGACGAAGTCGCGGCGCATCCGCTCGAACCGACGCTGCTCGGTCACGTCGTTGATGAACACCGCGTACAGACCGTCGCAGATATGGCCGACGCGTACGCGCAGGTAGCTGTCGGAGGGCGCGGAGCTGCCGGCGGTGACACCTCGTCCGGAAATCGCGCTCGACATGCGGGTCAGGTCGAGCGAGACGCACATCTCGCGTTCCCGCACGCCCCCGTTCTCCACCACGACGTGCAGGATGTCGAGGATCTCGTCCTTGACGATCCAGCCGTTCTCGATGACATCGACGTTCACCGAGCTTTTGCTGGAGCACCGCACGGAACCGTTGCCGTCGCAGACGATCACCTCGGACGGCATGACGTCGATGAGCCCCTGTTCCGCCTCGCGCACCGGCACGTCGGTGCCGAACAGCGAGCCGGAATCGCTCCCCTGTCCCGCCAGCGTGTCGCGTTCGCCGGACTCGCGCCCCAACGCGTACGACCTCGATACGGCAATCACCAACACGATAATCGTCACCAGCACCGCCAACGCCACATGCACCCATGTCATCGGACCCGTCCCGCCTTTCCTCGGCCCTGCACCGCTCTCATCCACCCGCACCGATGATGCGGATGCGGATGGTTTCAGCGTAACGGCTCCGCACGTCCCGCCGCCAGCGCGACTACGTAAGTTTGCCAGTTGTTCAACTTGCCGTGTCCTTCCGCGGCGCAGCCCGTCGAAGCGAGCCGCGCCCGGCGTCACATGCGCCGCAGGATGTCGAGCACGATGCGGGCCGCGGTATCCGCGTATTCGGAGATATCGAAGCCCTTGAACTCCTCGTAGTCGGTGTCGGCGTTGTCGCTCAGCGCGCGGATCACCAACGCGGGTACTTCGTTTCGGGCGGCGACGTGCGCCACGGATGCGCCTTCCATCTCGACGGCGTCGGCGCCGGTGTCGTGGATGACCTTGGCGATCTGCGCCGGCGTATCGACGAAGTAGTTGCCGGACGCGATGATGCCGATGATGTGCGTGACGCCCATGGCCGCGAGCGCCTGGTCGGCGAGGGACAGCAGACGGTCGTCGGAGTGGAATTCCTCGACGGGCTGCTGCTCGGTGCCGGGCTTCCATTGGCCGACGAGTCGCATGTCGGTGTCGAGGTAGCGCAGTGTGCCGCCGAGCACCACGTCGTTGATGTGCAGGTTCCGGTTGAGGTTGCCGGCGATGCCGGAGAAGATCACCGCGTCGGGATGGTATGTGTCGATCAGGTGCTGGGTGGTGGCGGCGGCGTTGACCAGCCCCATGCCGCCGACGGTCGCGACGGCGGTGACGGTGCCTCCGTCGTTGGTTCCCAGCGTGCCGCGCGTCACGTCGAGGCCGGCTTGGCGGTCGTGGGTGACGTCGTTCAGTGATGCGGCGATGAGTGCGACTTCGTCGTCCAATGCGCCGATGATGGCGATGGTGGTCATGGGAATCCTTTCCGTGTGGTTGTTCGTGAAGAGTAATGGACGCCGTTTCAGCGCCAGCGCCGGGCGGACACCGCGTCGGCGAGCTCGTGCAGCAGCCGTTCCGTCTCGTCCCAGCCGATGCAGCGGTCGGTGATCGACTTGCCGTAGACCAGTTGGTCGAGCGGGGCCGCCGGCTGGTTGCCGCTTTCGATGAAGCTTTCCATCATGATGCCGGTGATGCCTTCCTCGCCATCAGCTATGCGCCGGGCGATGTCTCGCACGACCTCTGCCTGCCGGTGCTCGTCCTTGCCGGAGTTGCCGTGCGAGCAGTCGATGATGAGCCCGTGGGTGGCGGCGGATTCCGCCGGCATCATCGCGCGCACGTCGTCCATCGCACGGCGCACGGATGCGGTGTCGTAGTTCGGCCCGTGGATCGAGCCGCGCAGCACCACGTGGCAGTCCGGGTTGCCGAGCGTCTCCACCGCGCAGGCCCGGCCCATGTGGTCGATGCCGAAGAACGTGTGCTGCTGCGCGGAGGCGTAGCAGCCGTTGACGGCGGCCTTGACGGACCCGTCGGTCGCGTTCTTGAATCCAATCGGCATCGACATGCCGCTGGCGAGCTGGCGGTGGACCTGCGATTCGGTGTTGCGGGCGCCGATCGCGCCCCAGCTGACCGCGTCGGAGATGAACTGGGGGCTGGTGGGCTCCAGGAATTCCGTGGCGGCGGCGAGTCCTTCGTCCAGCACGCCGATCAGCGTCTTGCGCGCGAGCAGCAGGCCCTTGCGGATGTTGTGGCTGCCGTCGATGTCGGGGTCGTTGATCAGTCCCTTCCAGCCGACCGTCGTTCGCGGCTTCTCGAAGTACACGCGCATCACGATGAGCAGTTCGCCTTCGGTCTCCTTCATCACCTTCGACAGCCGGTGCGCGTAGTCGAGCGCGGCGTTCGGGTCGTGCACCGAGCAGGGGCCGACGATGACGAGCAGACGGTCGTCCTGCCCATACAGGCAGGCGCGTATCTCGTCGCGCGAGTAGGCGACGATCTCCTGCGCGGCGGAGTCAAGGGGCAGTTCCGCCAACACCTGGGCCGGGGTGGGCAGCGGTTCGAGCTCCAGCACACGGCGGTTGATGATACGGCTGACGCCCACCTGATCCTCCCAGCGCGGCACGCCCGTGGCGAGCAGCGGGTTCTTGCCCTCGTCCATGGCCTGCCGGATGGCCCGCAGCTCCTCCGGCGTGTTCAGCGGCTTCGGGCCGGCGTGACGCGGCGTGCCCTGCGGCGTACGCTCTCCCATGTTCTGCTGCTGCATGACGTGATGTCTCCTTGCCTTGTTCTCTCCCCCAAGGATAAGGCACGGCCCTGTACTTGGCCATACACGGGCCGGCACACGGGCCGCGCCAGCCCGTATCCGCCGCGCATGACGAACGTCCCCATGCCCCGCGTCGAACGGGCACGGGGACATTACGATGTTCTGGAGCGCTGCCGTCTCGCCGGCCGCGGCGTCCTTGTAGTCGCCGGCCGCGATCGCGACCACCGGCAACACCGCCAGGATCGTCTTCCAGGGAGTTTTGCGCCCTGAGTGCCGTGCCGATTCCGCCATCACGCGCCCTCCTTCACCGACGCGAACAACGTCACGCCTTCGCCCACAGTTGCCGTGCATTCATCATGATGAGCCATGCCCTTTCAGTCTTCTCTGACTTGCGCCACGCTGCGGTCGCGCACTAATACCCCCCCTGCCCGCGCTGGCACCTATGCCAACACGCGCCGGTATCCGCGGTGTTTCTTGAAGGAGAGGAACCACCGCTTGAACTCTTATGCGAGCCTAACATGAAACGGGAAAAAACGGGGGCACTTGATTTATACAAGAGTTGTTGTACAATATTTCTTGTCAATTGGATATCGCTTCATAACATGAGCGCAGCATCACACGCGACAGGTGTCATGAGGCACGGAAGGAACGGACATGGCACAGGCTTCCGACACGGCGCAACCGCAGACGCCGCCCCGCCGCGACAACCCCGCGACAGTCACCGACACGAACCGCCTGAAGGCGCTGTCGCACCCCACACGACTGCGCATACTGACCGTGATGAGCGACACCGAACCCGTCACGGTCGGCCAGATCGCCGAACAGCTCGGAGAATCGGCCGGAACGGTCAGCTATCACCTGAAACAGCTCGAAAAGGCCGGATTCGTCACGCAAACGCCATCACCCGACGGAGACAACCGCAGAAGCTGCTGGCTGGCCGCCCAACGCAGACTGGAAATCAACGCGGACGCGGCCGTCGATTCGGCAATGGCGACGACAATGGATCAGGTCAGCTCCACGCTTCGGCAAGAGGCATGGCAGCGATACAGGTCGGCCTCTGACAACCTGCCCAAACAGTGGACGGACCCAACGGTGACGAGCAGCAGCGTGCTGCGGCTGACAAGCGAGGAATACGCGCGCATGTCACAGGAGTTGCGCGAGCTCTTCAACACATGGACATCACGCGACCTCGCACACGAGGAAGGGGACGGCTCGCAACCCGTCATGCTCAACATCGACGCCTTCAGATGGCTGCCATAACGGCGGCCTGACATACCCTCTCACCCCACGCCCTGCGCCCACAATGCAATGGGCGAGCGCAAGCATACGCAATTTCACCCCTCGACGCACAACACCCCTCAACTTATTCAAAGGAAACATCATGCCCGAATCATCGCAGGCGCAAACCGCGCCACACCGCGAACGCACTTCCCCGCAACGCAGTGAATCGCTGTGGGGCAACCCCACATATCGTCAATGGTTCACTGCAGACACCGCCTCGACGATCGGAGCCGCGATGAAAGGCTTCGCGATCTCGCTGATCGCCTTCTCGCTCACCCAATCGGTGGTGCTCGCCGGATGGCTCGCCACGTTCAGCCAAATTGCCACGCATGTCAGCGACGTGTTCGGCGGCACGGTCGTGGACCGGCACAACCGCAAAGGGCTCATCATCGCCAACGCCGTGTTCGGCACGCTGCTGTGGGGAACGGTGTTCGTGCTGATCGCCCTGCATGCAATCACATTCCCGATATTCGCCATCGTGACGGTCGCGGCGTCAGCGGTCAACGGACTACTCGCCAACGCGACCAACGCGATGCTGCGCACGATCATACCGACCCGCGAATATCCGAAGGCGCAAAGCCTCAATCAGGGGCGCGATTCCGTGGTCAGCATCGCGGGATCCCCGCTCGGCGGCGTGCTGTACGCGGTCGCGCCGTGGCTGCCGTTCGCGGTCGCCTCGCTGATGTACGCGATCAGCGGTGTCAGTGCCGCCCAGCTGCGCGTCGACGAACATGTCCGCGACATGGTGACGACAGATCGCAAGAGCAAGCGTCCCGACACCGCGTCGCAAGCGGGCTGCACGTCCGATGCCGCCGTCGTGCCCGACGCCGATGCGACAGCAGAGTCGGCGCACACCTCGTTCTTCGAGGATTTCATCGAAGGATGGCGCTGGACGCTGCGCAGGCACACGCTGCTGGCGATCTGCGTAATCGCCGCGCTGGTGAATTTCGGGCTCAACGGCGTGTTCGCCGCGGTGAACCTGCAACTGGTGAGCACCCACGTGGACTCCGTGCGACTCGGTTTCGTCAACACCGTCATGGGAGTCGGCATGCTGATCGGCGCGGTGATCGCCGCACGGGTATGCGAGCGAGTGCACATGGGCACCGGTCTGGTCGTCCTGTCGGTGACGTCGCTGCTGACATTGCTGCCGATGCTGTTCAGCAGCGATTACCTGGTGATACTGGCGTCATCGCTGATCGTCGGGCTGCCCATCCCCACCATCAACTCGCTGCTGATGGGATTCGTGTTCGCCAAAGTGCCGAGCGAGATGCAGGGACGTGTCGAGTCGGCGAGCGACATGCTGTCGATGATACCCACGCTGTTCTGCTCAGCGCTCGCCGGCTCCCTGCTGCCACGCATCGGGTTCGGCGCCACGATTGGCCTGTTCCTGGCCGTGCTTGCGGTCAATGTGGTCATCGCGCTGCTGATGCCGTCGATCCGCTCGCTCCCCGCCGCCGACCACTGGGACGACGCGTCGCTGTGACGATGCATCACTGAAGCAGCGCCAATGCAAAAAACGGTTCGGCGCGGCCTCTCGAACAGACAAGGCCACGCCGAACCTACGTATATGCTAACAGCCATGTATTGTGGCATGCCCCACCTAGCGGCCTAGGCCGGGCACCGGATCAGAGCGCGCGACGCGCGTCGATGGCGTCGGCGAGCGTGTGCAGCAGCTCCTCGGTGCGCTCCCACGGCACGCAGGAGTCGGTGACCGACTGGCCATACACCAGCTGGTCGAGCGGTGCCGGTTTCTGATGCCCGCCCTTGAGGAAGCTCTCCATCATGACGCCGAGGATGCCCGGCTCTCCATCGGCGATACGCGAGGCGATGTTCTCAATGACCTCGGCCTCGACGTTCTCGTCCTTGCCGCAATTGCCGTGCGCCGCATCGATGACCAGACCGCGTTCGCTCGGACCGCTCGCCTTCGACGCGCGCAACGCCTCAAGCGCGGCCGCCACGGAAGCCGCATCGTAGTTCGGGCCGGTGTTCGACCCGCGCAGGATCAGATGGCAGTCCGGGTTGCCCTTCGTCTCGGCGGAGATCACGCGGCCATCCAGGTTGATCGACAGGAAATGGTGCTCGAACCCGGCCGCGAAACACGAGTCGGCTTGATCGAACCGTCGGTCGCGTTCTTGAAGCCGATCGGCATCGACATGCCGCTCGCCAACTCACGATGCACCTGCGACTCCGTGTTGCGCGCGCCGATCGCCCCCCAGCTGATCAGATCGCAGATGTACTGCGGTGTAATCGGATCCAGCCATTCGGTCGCCGTCGGCAGCCCCAGGCCAAGCACGTCGGTCAGCACCTTGCGCGCCAGCCACATGCCCTTGCGGATATCGAAGCGGCCATCCAGATCCGGATCGTTGATCAGACCCTTCCAGCCGATCGTCGTGCGCGGCTTCTCGAAATACACGCGCATCACGATCATCAGTCGGTCCTCAAGCTCGCCCTTGAGCGCCGCAAGACGCTGCGCGTACTCGTGCGCCGCTTTCGGATCGTGAATCGAGCACGGGCCGACGATGACCAGCAGACGATCATCGCGACCGTGCAGGATGTCGCGGATCTCCTGACGTGATTGCAGCACCAGGTCGCTCATATCATCGGTGAGCGGCAGTTCCCTGAGAAAATACCGCGGTGCCGGAATCGGGTCGAGCTGGCGAATGTTCACGTCCACCGTTTCAGGGAACACGGCATTCCCGCCCAAATGCCGCTCGTCCTCGGAACTGTCCGGACCACGAAGCCCTGCCATCGCTCTGCTCTCCTTCCGCACCGCAGGCCGGCGTCTTTCGACCCGCGCCCTCACGTCGCATACCAATACCGAACACACAATAGTAGATGCCGTCGGAATACGGAAAACAACGGCTGCAATGCGGGCACGGCGGAGCTGCGAAGCCGTCACCCGGCGAAAGTCCCATTCCGGCGGCTGCGGATGGGACTTTCGCGGGATGGAGATGGGGCGCTATTCGCAGGCGACGCCGTCGCCGTCGCGATCGAGTTTGGCCGAGTAGCCGGGCTGCCCTTTGTATAGCGGAGCTTTGCCGGCTGCACGCACCGCGGCGCAGTTCTTGTAGTAGACATCGGAACTGTCGCCGTCAGGCGGAGCGGCCGGCTCCACCACCGTGCTCGACTCGGACTGTTCGCCCGATGAACCGTCCTGCGATGAGCTGCCTTGCGACACGTCCTCCTGCGGCGCCACTGATTCCGCGCCGTCGCCGGTCGGAACGGTCTGGGCCGGGCAGGACGACAGCACGCGCGACATCGCATCATGCTCGGCCTGCGTCACCCACAGCGAGTACTTCGCCTTCACGCCGATCTGCCGAGCCACGTATGAGCAGCGGAACGATTTGTTGGCGGGCAGCCAGGTCGCCGCGTCGCCGTCGGACTTGCGCTGGTTCGACGGGCCGTCCACCGCGAGTAGGTTGTACGGGTCATTCGCCAGCTGCTTGCGCCGGTCGGCGATCAGCTGCTGCGCGCCCTTCTGCCATGCGTCCGACAGCGCCACCACATGATCGATCTGCACGGCCGCCGAGGTGCTTTGCCCGCGCACGAAATCAATCACCGCGGCGGTGTACGGGTCGACGAGCCGACCGCTGGTCACCACGCAATTGTGCGTACCGGCCTTGTAAGTCTTGTTGGTGAGGTCACGGTTGAGGATGTCGTTGCGCGTGTCGCACCCGTTGTGGTCGACGTCGGCCCATGCCGCGCCGAACTGGTCGCGCGAATAACCGGTTTTCGGTGCACGTCCCTTGACCGGCAACGTCTCCAGCACGCTCGTGGCGAGCTGTCCGCCGGACGTGGAAGCCGAGCTTGACGGTTCGGACGACTCAGCCGATTCGGATTGTCCGGACGACTGACGCTCAGCCGACCCCGCATCGGAGCCGGGAGTTCCGCATGCGCCGACGGTCAACACGAACGCGATCGGGATAAGACACGTCAGTATTCGATTGAATGTATTGAATGATGTGCGGCTTCCGGCCGACGCTTTCTTCATCATGCAGCTTTCTCTGGGCTTATTCCGCTATGCCGCAACCGATGCGCGGTCCTCTGGCTAGAAACATCATTGTCATCCAACAATAGCGGAAGACCGCCGTCAATGACGATTCCCCACATCGAACGGCACATTCCTTTCGTAAAATGTCCATCCGACACGGGGAATCGACGAAATCGGTCATTCAGTCTCGTGCTCGACGCACGGGCCGATACCTCGCTCAGGCCAGCGCACCCATCGGATCCCATGCGGGGAGCATGGTGGCGGGCTCGGCGAGCGCGGCCTGATACTCGGCCGGGAGCATCGCCTTGGGCACGGCCACCTCGTACACGTACTCGGTGAACCAGTCGTCGCTCATCGTGAAGTAGCCCTTGTCGGCAATCTTGTCGCCCCAGGAGTTCTCCACGCGCCAGCGACGGGTCGTGGTGCCGTCATCGGCCACGTCCACGCCGACGAACGCCATCGCATGGTTCATCGCGGAGTCGCCGAAGCGTACGCGCGACTCCTTGTCCATGTCGAAGTCCACATCGTAGACGCTGCCGTACTCGAACAGGTCAGTCGCCCACGCGCCGCGCTCGCGATCCATGAACGGACCGCAGTCCGCGCCGAACCACACCGGGATGCCCTTTTCGGTCAGGATCGCGCGCACGCAATCCTTCATGAACTGGTTCGGCACGTTCAGGTACTCGGTCGGGTTGCCGCCGGCCACGTTGCCCAGGTGCTCGATGCCGATCTTCTTGCCCTTGGCGTGCTCGCGGCGCGGATCGTCCACGAGGCACACGTAATCCTCAAGGTCGGCGGTGCCCACGTACTTCTTCCAGAACTCGACGGGCGTGATTTCGCCGTCGCGGTGGAACATGCCCTCGGAGTCGGTCCACTCCCAGTCGAAGCTCTTCGGCGGCTCGCCCAGGTGAATCGTCAGGATGCGGTGGCCGGCGGCGACGGTCTTGGCGACCTCGTCGTCGATCGACGCGGGGTCGGCGTACATGTGCGCCACGGCAGTGTGCAGCAGGTGGCGCAGCTGCGTGTTCATAGCGCCCGTGTTCTTCGAGGATTCGGTCTCCGGGAACAGGTCCTTCGGCACGGCACCGTACTTCTTGTACACGTTCAGCGCCATCGTCCACTGACCTCCGTCACCCATCACGTCGGCGAGCAGGTGCTGGATCAGGCGCGAGTCGGACGGCTCTCCGGCACGAACCAGCGCGGCGACGTCCTGCAGGAAGTAGTTGACGCGCTCCAGCTTGTCGAAGTACATCGCGTAGTTCTGGGAGAACTCGAACTCCTTGACGCCGAGGTTCTTCTTGGCGACGAAACGAGCCACATTCAGCGAGCTGAACAGCCAGCAGCGACCGGAACGGTCCTGATGGGTGACCTCGCCGTTGTCGACGGTGACGGAGAAGCGGCGCTGCAGCAGACGGGAACGGTCATAGTTCAGCGCGACCTTGTCGATACCGGCGGCGGTGACGGCGTTCATGGCCAGACGGTTGGACTGGCTGGTATCGAATGATGCGACCAGATCATTCAGCTGCTCGCCGGACAGCGGTGTGATTTCAGACGATGACGTGTTCTCGGTCATGCTGCTCCTTTGACTTGGGACGTGCGCGGCCGGTTTTGTGGCCGCAATGAAACGTGGCATCCAGCGTTTGACCGGATGCCACGACGGGTCTCTAATGAGTGTAGCGGCGACAGCGGATTCCCGCCATCGAACCGGTTCAATACCTTGATTCGGCAGGAGTCCGGCGACTTCTGCAGCCGCCTGCGGGCCGGACGGCGAAGCCCGGCATCCGACGCTTCGGGATCCCGGCCGACTGCTATTCGGCGGTTTCGGCCTCGCCGGCCTCGGTGTGCTCGGCCGAGCGCTCGGCCACATGCTCGGCGACCGGCTCGGCGGCGACCGCTTCCGCATCCTGATTGTCGGCATGCTCCGCGACGGCATGCGACTCATACGCCGGTGCCGGCTCATCCTGCGCGGCGGCATTGTACAGCGGCACATCGGGCGCTCCCTGATGCGACGCGGCGCCAGGCTGCTCCACCCCCTGCTCGTTCATGAACCCGAATCCGCTGAACGCCTTGGTAAACATCGAACGCAGCTCGGACACGCGCTGCGTGATGGCCGCCTCACGCGATTGCAGCTCGGCGATGCGCCCCTGAAGATCCTCCAGCTCGACCTGCGCGGCCTTGCGGCGATCCTCGATCTGCGACGCCGCATCCTCGCCGGCCTTTTCCAGGATCTGCGCGGCCTGATCGTCGGCCTCCTTGCGCTTGCTCGCCGCATACGTGTCGGCATCCTCGCGCACGGTCTTCGCCTGGCCGATCAGCTCGTCGGATTCCTTCTTGGCGGCCACGCGACGCTCTTCGAGGTTTTCGAGCAGCTCGCTCACCTTCTTGGTCGCTTCGTCCTGCTGGGCGGCGATGTCAGTGCGAATCTGCTCGACCTCGGCGTTGACCTGGCTCATCGTCTGCGTGTGGCGGACCTCGGCGTCGTCGCGAATCTCCTGCGCCTTCGCCTTGGCCGCATCGATAATCTCGCCCGCCCTGCGCTGCGCGTCGGCCATCATCTTGGACACCTGCTCGCGCACGTCGGACAGTTTCTTGTTCGCCTCCGCGAGCGCCGCCTGAATCTGGTCGTTGGACTCGGACTTGAGCTTGGCAATCTCCTCGTTCGCGCTCCTGCGCTGCGAGGCGATCTGCTGGGTCGCCTTCGCCTGCATCTCGGCGATCTCACGCTCCTGCTTGGCGCGCTCCGACGCCATGCGCTTTTCATGCTCCTCGCGCGAATTGGTGAGTTCGAGATCGACGGACTGACGCTGCTCGGTCACGATCTTCGCCGTTTCGGCGCGCAGCTGGGCGGCGTCCTGCTGCGCGCTGGTCGTAATGGTCTGCGCCTGATTGGTGGCGTTGCCGGTAATCGTATCGGCCTTGGCCTGAGCGTCATCGAGAAGATGCTGCGCATCCAGCTTCGCGTTGTTGATCAGCGTCTCCGCCTGAGCCTTGGCGGACGCGCGAGTCGAGGCGGCATCCTGCTTGGCACGCTCCAGCAGCTCGGTGCTGGTCTGCTCCGCGGAGGCAAGCATCTGCTGGGCGTTGGCGCCCAGCGAGGCGAACGTGTGGTTCTTGGACGACTGACGGTTGCGCTCCTCCTGCAGCTTCGCCTGCAACTGCAGCAGACGATCCCCATCCTGCTTGATCTGCGCACGCAACGCGGCCAGCGTCTGCTGCGCGCTGGCAAACGCCCGGTCCACCTGCTCCTTATCGTATCCACGTATCACAATCGGGAACTGGTCCGCCATGTTCGGTTCCTTTCGCCATTACACCTGCTCGTTAGCACAACCACACACGACTGTACCGCATGGCGTCAAGCCCACGCCAGAAACGCGACGAACCATACGCGAACGTACACACATGCCAGCAAGAAACCAGCTGCATCCCAGCAAAACGTCAGGCGATGAGAATATCCCCGGACGACGGCTGCAGATAATAACGGACCGTCTCGCGCACCACATCGCGCCCAGCACGCACCTGCTGGCGCAGATCCAGACCGTTCTGCAGCCTGCTGCCGCCATTGATCGGAGGGAAGCTGACGAAGCCGGCCAGCACACGATCCTGTGTCGCCGTCCAGTGCAGCAGCTGGTAGAACAGCGAATTGCATACGAACGTGCCCGCGTCGGAACTGAGCGTGGCGGGTATGCCGTCGCGCGCGAAATCGTTGATGATGGCCCGCAATGGCAAACGGGTCCAATATGCGGCCGGGCCGTCCTTGATGATCGGCTCGAACCGCGGCAGCGCGTTGTCGGCGTCGGGGCGGGCAGCGTTCATCAGGTTCGTGGCGCAGCGTTCCATCGCCACGCTGTGCGCCGCATGCTTGAGACCGGTCGCGATCACGATGTCCGGCCGGGTCGCATCCAAGGTCTCCAGCAACGTGGGCCAAGCGTTGGCGAAGCTGACCGGGAGCGCCACGGTGTTGATGGACACGTTGGCGTCATGCAGCGGATCGTCCACGTCGGACGGCTCCCCGATGCCGTCGCGGACGAGCGCCTCGGGCACTTCGTACGACGGGTTGACGTCGATGTTCTCGTAGTGGTCGAACCCACAAATCACGACATTGAGCTGCTGCATGATGCCAGTGTACCCCGCGAACGCCTGCCGCTGCTATTGCTCGCGGACCTGGGCGAACACCTGATGCATCCGTTCGCGTGCGAGACGCTTGCGGATCTCCAACGAGATCTGCTCGGCCTGGGGCAGGTCGTCGCGCGTGGTGATCTTCATGTTGGTCCGGGAGCCGGCCACGATGGCGACCGGGACGTCGGGCAGGTAGTCGACGACCACGCGCGTATCATCGGTCGGGTGGAAATCGGGGTCGCGCGAGGCTAGCTCGTATGCGCGGCGGATGGTCTCGAACCGGAATGCCTGCGGAGTCTGCGCCCGGAACATGTTCGCGCGGTCCGGGACGGAGCGCACGACCTTGCGGTCGCCCAGATCCTCGGTGAGCAGCATCGTGTCGGTGGAGGCGAATGCGACTGTGGCTGCCTCGAACTCGTCCAGCGCGGTGATGCAGCCGTCGATCGAGGACTGCTCGACGAACGGACGCACCGCGTCGTGGATCAGCAGTTTCGCGCGGGGCGGGCCAGCTGCCCCCAGCGCCTGCAGAGCCGCCGCAGTGCTGTCGGCGCGTTCGGCGCCGCCGTCGATGATCATGCGCACCTTCGGGTAGCCGGCCTCATCGACCAGGCGTTCCACTTCATCGCGCACCTGCGGGTTGACGACGACGATGGTGTCGGTGACATGCGGGTTCTGCTCGAACGCCTCGATGGACCAGCAGACGATCGGCTTGTCGTCGACGCTCACCAGCTGCTTGGGGTTGTCCGGATCGAAGCGCGTGCCGAAGCCGGCGGCCAATACCACGGCGACGACCGGTGCTTCGGGTTCTCTGTCATCTCTCTGAGTCATACCGCCCACCGTATGCCCCGCCCTGCCCGGGTGTGACGGAAGCCACACTCTTCTGCACGGAATTTTTTCTGATTCGACGACGAACAGGCCGCCAACACCGGTGTCGGCCCCGCCGCAACGGGCTATCTCGCTTTCGAGGGGTTGATTTCGGCTCCGCCGAACATCTATCTGCGTTTCAAGGGGTTGCCCAAACACGATACCGCGAGTATTAAGCGCCAAACGCCATTGGAATCATGCGGTTTAGGGCCTTGGGCTACTTGGCCATCAACCTCACGAAACGAAGATAGATGTTCCCGACCGGTGGAATCAACCTCACGAAACGAAGATAGCGGCCCGATTCGTCACAACCGAGGCAAATCGGGGTCAGCCGCGCATGATCAGGGCGAGCAGGCGCCCCTCGTGCGCCTTGCCGGCGAGCGAGGCGCGGCGGTGGGAGTACCACAGCGGGTTCTCCAGCGTGCACATGCTGTGGCGCACGGTGCTCCAGCGGTCGGCGAGCGCAGGCTCGCCTTCGCCGTCGGCGGCGCACAGCGAGGCAAGCTCTTCGTCTTCATACAGGTATTGGGAGGCGGCGTTGACGCGCGGGCGCGAGTCGACGATGCTGTCGGCGGGAACACCCGCCTTGGCGAGCTCCATGCGGGCGGCCTTGGCGATGTCGATGCCGGGGCCTCCGAATCGCGTCAGGGTGAACGTACCGGGGAATTGCGCGTCGAACTCGTCGGCGATGGCGTCGCCGACCTCGTAGCAGTCGCCGCAGATGCACGGTCCGAGCGTGGCCGCGATGCGCTCCGGCGCAGCGCCCTTGGCCACCATCGCATCAATCGTGGCGCCGATGATGCCGCGCTGCAGGCCCTTGCGCCCGCAGTGAGCGGCGCCGATCACGCCGGCCTGGGCGTCGGCCATCAGCACCGGCAGGCAATCCGCAGCGAACATGCCCAGCGCCACACCCGCGCGAGACGTGACTTGCCCGTCCGCCTCCACGACGGTCGCGGCCTGCGCCTCGCCGTCGGCGGTCACCTCACAGGGCGTGCCGGACACATCGAAGCCGAACGGGGTGTTCAGATGCCATGATGCATCCACGTCCACCGCGCGCCCGGAATGCACCTGACTGACCAGCGAGAGCCCGCAGCCGACGGATTTCGCGAGCGACACGCGATTGGCGAGAATCGCCTGCGGGCCGTGGCTCACCCCGCCCAGGCGCGTGGTGTAGACGACAGTGACACCAGGCGCCAGCGCGATCGGGATCGTCACCGGAACCGGGTTGCCCTCCTCGTCGGTGGGGCTGATGGCGTTGCTGTCCAGAATCTCATCATCAAACTGCGTATCGCTCATGATTCCTTATCCTATGTGATTGCGTGCTCTTCAGCTCGGCGATTGGCGTCAGGCGGCTTTGAGGGTGGGGTGCTTGGTGCGGGAGCGGATCGCGGCGTTGACCGGCACCTCATGCGGGCACGGCATGGAGAACACGTGCGCCGGATTGTTGATGGCTTGCACCCAGTTGCCGTCGGCGTCGCGAAGGCCGTTTTCGGGCACGGTGTAGATGAGTGGCGCGTCGCCCGGCAGCAGGAATTCGATCTCCTGGCCGGGTTCGATCTTGTTGCGGCTCATCAGCGTGACGCGACCGCCTTCGTCCGGGCTCCACGACAGCACTTCGCCGACGACCAGCCATGAGCGGAAGTAGCCGCTGCGGTTGGTGTTCTCGGTGACCTTGCGGTCCGGGTAGTAGAAGCCGGTGGAGTATTCGCGGTGAGCGACCTTGTAGGGTTCCTCTTTCAACCATTCGGGCAGTGTGACGGGCGGCGCGGGCGCGACGGCCGCATGCTGCCAGCCGTTCGTGTCGATCGGGGACTCGTCGCGCGTGTTCGATTTGCGGCGCGTGCTGCGGGCCTGTTGTTCAAGATCGGAGATACGGTCTGGGGCGGTGGGGCTCTGGCCGACTTCCAGGACGCCGTCGTCGCCGGGGACGCCGGCGAAGGCGACGTCGGCCTGTTCCATGATGTGGTCTGTGAGATCGGCACCGGACAGTTCCGCCGCGTACGGGTCATCGTTCAGCCAGACGGGGGCGGGCGCGTCGGTGCGAATCACGCGGTCGTGGAACGGGCGCAGCGTGTTGCCGTCCGCGGCCTCGAAACCGCGCTGCACCATGTATTCGTTGACGGCGGTCTTGTAGGCGTTGGTCATCGCGGCGATGTAGTACGCGCTTTTGGCCCGGCCCTCGATCTTGAGGCTGGTGGCGCCGGAGTCGATCAGGTCATCCAGGTGCTCCACCATGCACATGTCCTGCGAGTTGAACAGGTACGTGCCCTCTTTGGTCTCCTCGACCGGGAAGTACTGGCCGGGACGCTTCTCCTCGACCAGCGAGTACTTCCAGCGGCACGGCTGCGCGCATTCGCCGTGGTTGCCGTCGCGACCGGTCAGATAGTTGGAGATCAGGCAGCGTCCGGAGAACGCCATGCACATCGACCCGTGCACGAAGCATTCGACGTCCATGTCGTCGGGAATGTTGGCGCGGATGTCTCGCACGGCCTGCAGATCCATCTCGCGGGCGAGCACGACACGTCTGGCGCCGAGGTCGTACAGCGCGTTGGCGGCACCGTAGTTCGTGACGCCCGCCTGCGTGGAGACGTGCAGTTCCAGCTCGGGGGCGACGCTATGCGCGGTCATGAGCACGCCGATGTCGGTGACGATCAGCGCATCCACACCGGTGCCGGCCAGCTGGCTGATGTATTCCTGGATGGCCCTGACCTCGTTGTTGCGCGGTAGCACGTTGCAGGTCACATATACGCGGGCGCCCCGCGCATGGGCGTAGCGGGCGCCCTCTTCGAAGTCCTCCAGGCTCAGGTTCTTCGGAGCACTTCTCATGCCGAACGCCTTGCCGCCGCAATATACGGCGTCGGCCCCGTAATCGACCGCAGCCTTCAGCCCGCGCAGGTTGCCCGCCGGAGCCAGCACTTCCGGCTTACGCCGGGCCATTCGTTGTTGAGATTCAAGCACCCCACCAGTGTAGTGCATGGAATCTGGTGCCAATGTCGCGCCTCTGACATCAGGCGTCAAGTACACCCCCCCCCCTTAACAAAATCCGCTCGGCGAGTTCTAGTGATCGTTGCAACACCTGACCTACCGCAAGGAGGGTCAGGTGACCGGGAGCCATCGAAACGAAGACCGTGGCGGGGAGCGCCGTTGGACGTTCAACGGCGTCGAATATCCGACGAGGAAGCTGATGTGCGCGGCGAGGCGCGAGGAGTACGTGCGTCTGCCGGACGAGGAGGGCATGAACTTCACCCAGGCCGCCCATGCGGTCGGGGTCTCCAAGCGCACCGGCAAGGTATGGCGCAACGGGCGCACCCGCGCCACCGGGAGGAACGAAAGGACAAGCATGGACTGGTATCGTTCCACCATGGACAAACCCAAACGGATCCACGCGCGCTACCTCAATCAGGAGGAGCGCATCCTGATCGCCGACCGGCTGCGCCCGGGCGGTTCGATTCGCGCCATCGCCCGGCTGCCGGGACGCGACCCCGGCGCGGTCAGCCGCGAGGTCGAGCGCAACAGGAATCCCGGGATCGGCGACTGCGAGCCCTGCCGCGCCCAGCAGAAGGCGGCCGACCGGCTCAAACGCCCCAGACCGCGCAAGGCGGCCGAGGGCACGCCGTTGTGGGCGGAGATACTGGCCGGGTTGCGCAGGCATTGGAGCCCGGAGCAGATAGCCAACCGGCCGAGGTGGAGGATCGGGCGGTCCCGGGCCACTGGGAGGGGCGATCTCATCACCGGCAGCCGCAACAAAAGCGCGATCGGCACGCTCGTCGAGCGCACGACCAGGTTCACGATCCTGCTGCACCTGCCCGACGGGCACGACGCCGAACACGTCCAGCGGGCCATCATCGACAAAATGGCCTCGCTGCCCAAACTCCCGCGCAATTCGCTGACCTGGGACCAGGGAGCGGAACTCGCCCTGCACAAACGGATCGGCGCCTCGCTGGACATGGCCGTCTACTTCTGCGACCCGCACTCCCCGTGGCAGCGCGGCACCAACGAGAACACCAACGGCCTGCCGCGCCGGTACTTCCCCAAGGGCACCGACCTATCCGTCCACCCGGTGGACTACCTCGACGCGGTCGCCGAGGAACTCAACGACCGGCCACGCAAGACCCTCGGCTTCATGAAACCAAGCGAGAAGATCATCGAACTACTCGACACCGCGTGATAACCTCAACAACCGACAACGTGGCCATGGAAGGCCGCTCAAACCTCAGGTGCTGCAACCACCACTAGAATCCACCTCATGCAACGCATGACTGGGGTGGCCATGCCCTGGAGACTCCAGTGAGACTACAAAAGCAGACTCTCAAAACTCGCGGATAGACAAGGAAAACCGCTATTCCACCGGTGTATCTGCGAATTTTGAGAGCCTGTCGCCTTAAAGCCTCACAAGCTCGTCGGGGGTGAGCTCCAAATCGCCGGCATGCAGGCTGTCGAGGATGGTCTCGGGGCGGTGGGCGCCGGGGATGACGAAGACATGGTCGCCCTTGGCGAGCTCCCACGCGAGCACGACCTGCTGGTAGGAGACGCCACGAGCCGCCGCGATCTCGCGGAACGGGTCGAACTTGGTTTCGTCCTTGGGCTTGCGGAAGCCGCCCAGCGGGCTCCAGCACACGAAGTTCAGACCGACTTTCGCCGTGTATTCCAGCGTATCGGCGGTGTCGAGGTAGATCGGCGAGTACTGGTTCTGCACGGCGATGAGCTTGTCGCCGAGGATGCCGCGCGCGATGTCGATCTGCTCGATGGAAGCGTTGGAGATGCCGGCCTCCTGCGCCACGCCCTCGTCCACCAGCTGCTTGATGGCTTCGACGGACTCGTTGTACGGCACCTTCGGGTCGGGGCGATGGAAGTAGAGCAGGTCAATCGTGTCGACGCCGAGCGCGAGCGCGCTCTCCTTGCCGCGCTTGATCAGGTTTTCGGGGCGCCCGTCCACGTCCCAGGTGGGGCGGCCGTCGGTGAAGTTGCGGAAATGACCGACCTTGGTGGCGATGGTGACCTCGTCCTTCGGGCCGTTCCAAGAGGCCATGGCCTCGCGGATCAGCTTTTCGCCGGTCTGCTCTTCGCCGCCGGAGCAGTAGTAGGCCCAAGCCGTGTCGAGGTGACGGCAGCCGGCGTCGAGTGCGGCGTGGATGGTCTCGATGCCCTTATCGTGGCCGAGGTTGTTCTCGATGGTCAGCGGCATTTCGCCGAGGCCGATGGCGGTGGTGCCGAACGGACCGAGGTTGCGGTGCAGTACCATGTGCATCTCCTTGATGGTCATATAGTGTCGCCCTCCACAATACGCCGAGGCCGCGGCGGATACGACCCCGGTAGCAGCGAACGGTTCTCAATAAGAAACGTGCGAGGATTCCGCACAATTTCGCACAATCGCACAAATAGGCAAAGTCCCGGAATTCCAGGGCTCAGCCGATTTTGATGTTCATTTCGGCCGACAGCAGGCTCGCACCTTTCTTATTGAGAACCGTTCGCTGCTACAAATCCGCCCGGAGACCGCTCATGTGACTATCCCCACATTTCACACCGACACCAAAAATCCACCATCGCCCAAAATCGGCATCATCCCAACGAAACACTACATATAGTGACCACACACTGCGCGCGACACGACTTGTAGGGGTTCTTGACTGCAAATTACAACGCTGTAGTCTGAGCGAGTCAACACGTTCACCCCAGCGCATCAAGGGAGCAACATGACCGTCACCGTGTTCACCAAACCGTATTGCCCGCAGTGCGACGCCACCAAGCGCCAGCTCACCAAGCAGGGCGTGATTTTCGAGACCGTGAACCTGGAGCAGAATCCGGAGACCCTGGCACAGCTGCAGCAGGCCGGCTTCCAGCAGGCTCCCGTCGTGATCACCCCCGATGCATCCTGGACCGGCTACCGCCCGGACCTGATTCGCGAGCTGGCCAAGAAACTGGCCAAGAAGACCGCGCCGGTGGCCGCATGAAC
>OCHA01001256.1_pt1 | contig 20663 bp, 20 predicted proteins | sample 1538591 | NCBI WGS metagenome assembly OCHA01 (sample SAMN04571710, study PRJEB22368) | human gut metagenome | biome: human gut; material: stool | host: Homo sapiens | place: Luxembourg | collected 2012-09-06 | reverse complement strand
ATAAGTGAAAATATTATAAAAGAAATGGAGAAGAAAAATGACACCAAATAAGAGAAATGCAGCACAGGCATATAAACTTAATGCAATAAAGACAGCGTCACCAGCAAGACTTACAAGTATGCTTTATGATGCGGCAGTGAGATTTACGGATACGAGTATAGAACTTATGGAAAATGATCCAAACAATTTTGAAGAGATAAATAAAAATCTAGAAAAAGCACAGGATTGCATAATGGAACTTAGAATGGGACTTGACTTTAAATATCCGGTAGCAGGTGAGTTTGAAAAGGTATATGATTATATTTACAGACGACTTGTAGAAGGAAATATGAAAAAAGATGTAGAGATAATTAAAGACACACTTACACATATACATACTATGCGTGATACATGGAAAGAAGTGGTTCGTCTTAATAATGAAGGTAAAGCGTAGTATAAGTGATTTTATTATACATTTTGTATGATTATTTTGTGCCACAGATGTTTAAGATTATGATTTATCACAGAGCTTAATCTGAAATGTGGCTTATAGATTTTTCAATCTAAAACATTTGCGGAATGGTGATTAATATGGAAAATAAAAGAGTGTATATAATGATACTGTCTGACTCATTAGAAAAGAAGCTTGATGTACTGAAAAAGCTTCTTTCAGTGACAAAAGAGCAGAATATGATATTGAGCGAGAAAGACATTGATAAAGTCGATGTGGATGGTTTCGATGCAGCAGTAGATAAAAAAGAAAAGCTAATCAGGCAGATGCAGGAGCTTGACAAAGGCTTTGACACTGTTTATGCAAAAGTGGGCAGATTTCTTTCAGAAAACAAAGAAGAATACAAACCGGAAATTCTTAAGATACAGAATCTTATAAGAAGTATCACGGACATAGGAGTACAGCTTGAAAGTCTTGAACAGCAGAACAAGACAAAGTTCAATACATTTATAAGAAATAAGAGACATGCCATAAATGACTTTAAGCAGTCAAACAGAGTAGCAACATCATATTATCAGAATATGTCAAATCAGCATAGAGAATGGCAGTCACATTTTCTAGACCAGAAGAAATGATTTTTTTGGGAAAAACTAAAAAAAATTCAAAAAGTACTAAAGTCATGTATCAATCAACCGATATATATATTGAGTAAGTTAATACTTATAAGTTTATCAGAATTTTAGTTCCGGTAAACATAGGCTTTTAACTATATGTGTACGGACAGATAGAAGAAGCAAAGACTATTAATTATTATCTCAATGGCATGGAAGCCATTGTAAATTCAAGGAGGAAAACATTATGATAGTACAGCATAATATGACAGCGTTAAACGCTAACAGACAGTTAGGTATCACAAACACAAATCTTTCAAAGAGCACAGAGAAGCTTTCTTCAGGTTACAGAATCAATCGTGCATCAGATGATGCAGCAGGTCTTTCTATTTCAGAGAAGATGCGTGGTCAGATCAGAGGTCTTAAGCAGGCTTCTACAAATGCTCAGGATGGTCAGTCACTTATTCAGACAGCAGAAGGCGCTATGAACGAAATTCACTCAGTTCTTCAGAGAATGAGAGAACTTACAGTTCAGGCAAAGAATGATACATATTTACAGGAAGAACGTGCTAAGATTAAAACTGAGGTTGATCAGTTGCAGTCAGAAATCACACGTATTGCTACACAGACACAGTTCAATAAGATGAATCTTCTTACTGGATCTTATAAATCTATGCAGTTCCAGGTAGGAGCAAATGATAATCAGGTTATCAACCTCAGCATTAGCAGATTGACTGCATCTGCACTTAGTGTAGAGGGCATAGCTAGTGCGATTGGAAATACTACAGTATCAAAAGGCTCAATTATTGGTAATCAGCTTTCAATAATTGATGCAGCTATTACAAAAGTATCAACAGCAAGATCAAATCTTGGTGCTATTTCAAACAGACTTGATCATACTATTGCAAATGCTGATAACATGGCTGAGAACCTCCAGTCTTCTGAGAGCAAGATTCGTGATGTAAACATCGCATCAGAAATGGTATCTTACTCAAGCATGAGCATCCTTCAGCAGGCTGGTCAGTCTATGCTTTCTCATGCAAATCAGGCTACACAGGGTGTTCTTTCATTACTCCAGTAATTAAAGAATATTTAAAGAAGCGTGTTTATATGTGTAAGAAACCGGATAGAAGCGTTTGTTTCGTACTATTTAAGACGTTTTTGAAGGAGTCGGCATTAAGCCGGCTCCTTTTTTAGAAAATATATTATATAATAATGGAGTGGTTTGATATGAATAATGATAGATTAAAGGAAAATATACAAGATACAATAGATGATTTACAGAAAATTGCAGAATTGTTTTATCAGCAGAGTGATAAGGAAGCTTTTGAAAAATTTATTACTACAATAGATGATATTGGTGTTTTGATTGACTGTTTAAATGAGTATTACGAAGAAACGGGTTTAATTGAATTTGATAAAGAAAAGATTTACAATATTTTAAATGATTCAATGAAGGCTTTTCAAGATGATGATAAAATATTGATGGTGGATATATTGCAATATGATTTTTCAGAGTATTTAGAAAGTATATTAAGTCAGATGTCCTGAATATATAGGAGAAGGTTAATGAGTTGCTTAGCTGATAATTTAAAGTATATAAAGAAAAAAAATAAAGATTTATATGATCGTCTGCAATGTTACAATATATCTGAGACAGGCGGGATAAATGAAGAGAGAAGTTTTAATATTATTAAGGCAAGGGATGGAGAGAAAATAGTTGAGATTTCTTTGGAGGATAATAAAAGTATAAGTCTTAATAGCAGATATAATCCTAAAAGAGAGGCGGATAAATGGGCATCGCAATATGATAATATTAGAAAAATTACTTCTGTTATTCTTTATGGATATGGAGAGGGGATTTTTTTTAGCAAATTAAAAAATAGGATAGAAAAATCAGCTTATATTTTTTGGTATGAGCCTGATTTCAAATTATTTTGGTTTTGTTTGACTAATTTTGACATGACGCAGATTTTGTCGTATGATAATGTGTTTTTATATGTAGAAGGGATAAATTCAAAAAATCTGTTTATGGATCTTTGTAATAATATTAGCTGGTCAATGTTGTCATCACAGATATTGTGTTATCATACAGGATATAAAAAATTATATCATGAGAAATATACAGATTTTAATTTGATTATAGATAAATATAAATATGCACTTAAAATATCCCAAAATACATCTTTAAAATATGCCAAGAAATTTTCGGTTAATATATTAAAAAATATTCATTTTATAAAGAAAAGTAATTATATTGGAGAATTGATAGGAAAAATACCTAAAAATATACCAGTAATAATTATATCTGCCGGACCATCATTGGAAAAGAATATATGTGAATTGAAAAAAGCACGAAATAAGGCTTTGATACTGGCTACTGATACAGCAGTAGATTATCTTCAGAAAAAAGATATAAAATTTGACGCTATTGTGACTATAGATGGTGATAAAAAGTTAGAGAGAATAGGTGATGAAGCCTGCAAATATTTGCCAATGTTTACAATTCCGGATGCAAAAAATGAATTTTTGGAAGAAAATGAAGGCAGAAAAATATGGATATCTGGTGCGGGATATTTAGAATGTTTATATGAAAAATTTAATATAAAATTCCCTGAATATATAGCAGGTGGCTCAGTTGCTACTGCTGCGTTTCAGATTGCAAAAATGATATGTAGTAAGACAATAATTTTAGTTGGACAGGATCTTGCATATAGTGGGAAAATAACACATATAGGAAATGTGATAGATGGATATAAAAGCGATGGGGAAGATTTATTTGTTGAGGGGATTTTAGAAGATAAGGTCAGGACAAGATATGACTGGTTAAGATATCTTCAATGGTTTGAAAGTGCTATAGAACAGCTTGGAGATGATCAGTTTGTGATAGATGCGACAGAGGGTGGCGCAAAGATACATGGTGCTGTAGAAATGAAATTATCTCAGGCAATAGACAGGTACTGTAAAGTACATTTTGATTTTGACGACTTTTTATCTGAATTAAATGTTACATTTACAGGCGATAAGTATTTAGAAATTTGTAAAGATATAGCAAACATATCGAATGAACTTGAAGATATTTTAAGATATTCAAAAATTGGTGTTGAGATAATACAGGATATTATTGAAACACTTCAAATTAAAAAAATTAATGATATAGAAATAAATAGGAATTTGAATGAGATTGACAAATTAAAAGAAAAAATAACTGATAAAAAAATATATATATTACTAGATGAGTATATTTCAGAAGATGTTGCAGTGATATTTAAAAAAAATAAACAGATATACAATAGTGAAGTAGAAGAATTGCTTGATAATATAAAAAGCAATAAAATATTATTTGAAGCACTGATCAATGCTTCAAATAAATTGAAAAAGGTGGCTGAAAAGTCTGTGACTAAAATGTATGATATAGATTAAAATAAAAGGAGATTCTTTTTGCTATGAATTATTTAGATGAAAATTTAAATGCATTAAAGATTAGAAATGAGAATTTGTATAATAAGGTTAGGGAGTATGTGGATAATACAGAAATAGATTATAGTAATTTTTCAATAATTGACACCAGAGATGGCAACGCCATTGTAGTAATAAATAGAAGTGGAAAGGAAATCAGATTAAATAGCATTTACAATGCTGAAAAAGAGGCTTCGCATTGGGTAAAACAATTTGATTTTTCAAATATAGATACGAATGTTGCGATGTTCGGAATATCAAATGGTATATTTACAAGAGAAATTTTAAAGCAGTTAGATAAAAATTCAGTGATGCTTTTGGTAGAGCCTGATATTGATTTATTTTTATTTTGTATAAATGAATTTGATATGACAGACATAATTTCAGATGAGAGAATAGCATTTATAATAGAAAAAATAAATTGGGATAAATTTATAAATTATTTGGGGGCAATAGTTGATTCAAAGAGATTAAATAGCTTTATATTTTGTTGCCATCCTAAGATTGAGCAGTTATATAGTATGGAATTAAAAGATATAAAAAATGTGATAATTGAACATATAAATAAACTTCATTTAAATTATAATACAAGGGTTGTTTTAAGAAGTGATGCCATGGAAAATTCTATAAAAAATTTACATTTTTTAAAGAATATAAATTTTGTTGATGAATTTAGGGAGGTTATACCGGATAATATACCTTTTATTATAGTTGCAGCAGGACCTTCATTAGATAAAAATATAGATGAATTAAAAAGAGTGGAAGGCAGAGCATTTATAATAGTAGTAGACAGAGCAGTAAATGATGTTGTAAAACATGGCATAAATTTTGATGCGATTATAACTGTTGATGCGGGAAAAAGTATTGAATATATGAATAATGAAGAAAGCTATAAATATCCTATATTTGCATGTGATGATGCAAAAAATGAATTGCTTGAATTAAATAAAGGAAGAAAGATATTTTTAATTGGAACTGCATTTATGAATAAAATATGCAAAAAATATGGAATAGAAACAAAACACTATTCTGTTGGAGGTTCAGTTGCAACATCGGCTTTTAATATGGCAAGAGTTATCGGATCTAAAAAGATAATCTTAGTAGGTCAGGATTTAGCTTATGCAGGAGAACTTACCCATGCAGGTGGAGAAAAGGAAGAACATGTTATAAATAATAAAACATTTATGGTGGAAGGGATTGATGGAAAAGAAGTAAAGACAAGAGGAGATTGGTTACGTTTTCTTAAATGGTATGAAACAGAGATAGAAAAGTTAGATGAAGATGTCGAAGTGATAGATGCAACGGAAGGTGGTGCCAAAATTGCAGGGACAAAGGTGATGAAATTATCTGAAGTAATTGATAAATATTGTACAGTTGAATTTGATTTTAAGAAAGCTTTAGATAATATGTCTCCTGCTTTTGATGAAAAAAAATATCCGGAAGTAAGACAGGATTTGTTTCATTTGGATGTAGAATTATCACATATAAAAGAATGTGCAAAAAAAGGCATAGAAATATCAGATTTGATGTTGTGTGAGATAGAGAAAGGGGAATGTGATTTAGAAGCAGTAGCAGGATATGCGAACAGAATTAAAGAAATGAATAAACTTATTGAAGAACAGTTTGTATATAATATATTGAATGAATATATAAAGGCAGACATAGAGCATGTTATGATGAATGTTAATTGTCTGGGTGAGGATGAAATCGAAAATAAAAAGGAAACTTGCAGAATATCTAAATTTGTATATGAAAAAATATTGGATGCTGTTGAGAGAATAGAACCTTTATTGAAAGATTCATTGGAAAGAGTGTAAAGTGAAAGGAAAGACAATATGTTTGATTTAGATAAATTTATAGAAAATTATGTGACAAAACGTTCGCAGAGTATGTTTTTAAAAGATATAGAAAAAAACAGAGACAAACTCTCAGAAAAAATAAATGGCAAGAAAATTTTGGTTATTGGTGGAGCAGGTTCAATAGGGTTTTCTTTTATTAAAGCAATATTACCTTTTAAACCAGCATCTTTGATAGTTGTTGATATAAATGAAAATGCATTGGCTGAGCTTACGAGAGATTTGCGTTCAACTAAGGGAATGTATGTGCCGGAAGATTATGTGTCATATCCGATGGACTTTGCATCTTCTGTTTTTGAAAAGATGTTTAGAAGCAGAGATGGATTTGATATAGTAGCTAATTTTTCGGCTCATAAACATGTTCGTTCAGAAAAAGATATATATTCTGTTGAAGCTCTTTTACAAAATAATGTACTTCATGCTAAAAAGTTACTTGATCTGTTAGTGGAATTTCCGCCAGATGAATATTTTTGCGTATCGACAGATAAAGCTGCAAATCCGGTTAATATAATGGGAGCAAGTAAAAGGATTATGGAAGATGTTATTTTTTCATATTCAGACAGATTTCCTGTTAAGACGGCAAGATTTGCAAATGTAGCTTTTTCAAATGGTTCACTTCCGGCAGGTTTTCTTTCACGAATTCAGAAGCTTCAGCCATTGAGTGCACCGTCTGATGTCAGGAGATATTTTGTATCACCGGAGGAGAGTGGTCAGATATGTATGCTTTCATGCATGCTTGGAGATAATCGTGAGATATTTTTCCCAAAACTTGAAGAAGAACAGATGATGACATTTGATAAAATTGCGACAGCCTTACTTAAGGAATATGGTTATAATGTACTTGAATGTGCAAGTGATGAAGAAGCGGTAGATAAGGCTGAAAATTTAAAAAATGGAAGCAAAAATTATCCTGTACATTATTCTGGTTCTGATACATCAGGAGAGAAAGCATATGAAGAATTTTATACAGAGAAAGAGAAAGTTGATCTGTCAAGAATGAAAGCTCTTGGAGTTATAACAGATAAAACAATTCCTGACAAAGATAAGATAAAAGTTCTTTTTGATAGGCTAAATAAAATATTTGATAATGCAGTTACAAAAAAGGATGAAGTTATAGCTATTATTCAGGAATATCTTCCAGAGTTTGAACATATTGAAACAGGAAAATCTTTAGACAGCAAAATGTAAAAATGGAGGCAGAGGGCAAAATGAGCAGATTTATTCCGTTATCAATTCCAAACTTTGAAGGAAATGAAAAAAAGTATGTTGATAATGCTTTAGAACAGGGATGGGTATCTACAGGTGGAGCATATATCAAAAAATTAGAAGAAAATATGGCTAAATTTCTTCAAATAGAAAATGTTGCAGCTTGTCAGAGTGGCACTTCGGCATTACATCTTGCATTAGTTGAGGCAGGGGTAAAAACGGGAGATGTGGTTATAGTGCCGACACTTACTTTTATAGCAGCGGTAAATCCTGTAAGATATCAATTTGCAACACCTGTATTTATGGATTGTGATGATAGTTTTTGTATGGATCCTGTTAAGTTAAAAAGATTTTGTGAAGAAGAGTGTATATTTGAGAATGGTTGCTTAAAATATAATGGTCAGATAGTCAAGGCACTTATAGTAGTTCATGTATTTGGAAATATGGCTGATATGGTTTCAATCATGGATATTGCTCATAAATACGGAATTAAGGTTATTGAAGATGCAACAGAGGCTCTTGGAACTTATTATACCGAAGGAAAATATGCAGGAAAGTATGCGGGAACGATAGGAGATTTTGGTGCATACTCATTTAATGGAAATAAAATTATTACAACAGGTGGAGGAGGAGCTGTCACAGCAAGGAATATAGAAGTAGTAGATCATATGCGTTATCTTTCAACACAGGCTAAGGATGATCCTCATTATTATATACATGATGAAATTGGGTTTAATTATCGTATGACAAATCTTCAGGCAGCACTTGGAGTTGCACAGATGGAAGAATTGCCGGAATTTATAAAACGCAAACAGAAAAATTATGACACATATTGTAAGCTGTTTGACGGTTATCAAAATGGAAAAATTATAGGATTTCGTGAAGGAACTTTTTCAAATAAATGGTTTTATTCATTAGAAATTAACAGAGATAATATTAAAATACCTATGCGTGAAATAATTACGGAATTGGAAAAATGTGGTATTCAGACAAGAGCAATATGGGGGCTTATTAGTGAGCAAAAACCTTATCAGTATGAAAAAACTTATAAACTTGAGAAAGCACCATATTATGCAGGAAGAATATTAAATATTCCTTCAAGTACACAGATAACAGTTGATGATATAGAATATACGGTAGAGCATATAAAAAAGGTTTTGGGAGGGGTTTGATTGACAAGAGGGCAATTAAAAGGTTTTGTAGGAAATGAATTCATGACTATATTAGATGTTATGGAAAAAATAGATAAAAATGCATCAGGAACATTATTTATTGAAGACAAAGTTGGCAGACTTTCAGGATGTATAACTGATGGTGATATAAGAAGATGGATATTAAAAGCAGGTAATCTAAAAGCTAATGTTTGTAAAGTTATGAACAAATCACCTAAGTATATATTTGAGGAAGAATCTTATAAAGCTGTTAAACTTATGAAGCAGGAGTCGATTACTACACTTCCCATTATTAATAATAAGCGTAATATAGTAGATATAATGATCTTAAATAAAAATGATGTTTTTGCTGAAAATGATGATGAGAAAAAACTTGAAGTAGTACCAGTTGTTATAATGGCTGGAGGAAAGGGAACAAGATTGTACCCATATACAAAGATTCTACCTAAACCGCTTATACCGATAGGTGATACACCTATAGTAGAAAGAATTATTGACTATTTTGTAGAATATGGTGTAAAAAAATATTATATGACTGTAAATTATAAAAAAGGGATGATTAAATCATATTTTAATGATCTGCGACCTGATTATAGTATAGAGTACATAGAAGAACCTAAAGCTCTTGGTACAGGAGGCAGCATTAAATTGATTAAGCAAAATTTTGATAGACCCATTTTTGTAATAAATTGTGATGCAATTATTTTGGCTGATTATAGTAAAGTGTATGATTATCATTTGAAATCAGATAATACAATAACTATGGTTTCAGCTTTGAAAAATATTACAGTGCCATATGGTGTTATACATTCAGGAGATAATGGAGAGATATTATCAATGGAAGAAAAACCAAAGCTGTCATATTTTGTAAATACAGGAATGTATATTATAAATCCTGAAACGATTGAACTGATACCAGATGATACGGTATTTCATATGACACAGCTTGTGGACAGGGTTATGAAAAGTGGTGGAAAAGTAGGAATGTATCCTGTAAGTGAAGATTCGTTTCTTGATATGGGAGAATTTGGGGAGATGAAGAGAATGGAGGAGAAACTGAATATAGTTTCAGAAATACATGGATGATATAATTTTGGTAGGATATGGTGGTCATGGCAAAAGTGTTGCTGATTGTATTGAGAGAACAAAAAAATATAGGATTGTCGGATATACAGATTTAGAACAGCATGAATCAATGTATAAATATCTTGGAACAGATAACGTATTGAATGAAATGTTTAAAAATGGAATTAAAAATGCAGCAGTTGGTATTGGTTATATGGGAAAGGGAAACCTTAGGGAAAAATTGTATTTAAGATTAAAAAAGATAGGATATAACTTGCCTGTGATTTACGATCCGTCATCAATCATAGCTTCGACTGCCAAAATAGGTGAGGGAGTTTTTGTTGGGAAAAATGCAATTATTAATGCTGATGCAGAAGTAGATAGGATGGCTATAATAAATACAAATGCATTAGTTGAGCATGAATGTATAGTAGGAGAATATGCACATGTAGCAGTTGGCGCTGTTCTTTGTGGTCAGGCAAGAGTTGGTAGAGCAAGTTTTATTGGTGCAAATGCAACAGTGATTCAAGGCAGAACAATTGAAGTTAAAACAATTGTGCCGGCAGGTGCAGTTGTCAGATAGAAAGCTGGGATAATATGGAACATATATGCATAATAGCAGAAGCAGGTGTCAATCATAATGGAAATTATGAAACAGCTATACAAATGGTTAAAGCAGCAGAGAAGGCAGGTGCTGATTATATAAAATTTCAGACATTTGTGCCGGAAAAACTGGTATCAGCATCTGCCCAGAAAGCGGAATACCAAAAAAAGACAACGGGTTCAAAAGAATCACAATTGGATATGCTTAAAAAGTTAACATTGACAGACGAAGAATTTTTAAATATAAAAAATTATTGTGATGAAATAGAGATTGGATTTTTATCCACACCATTTGATCTGGAAAGTATTGATTTCTTAGAAAATTTAAATATGGATTTTTGGAAGATTCCGTCAGGTGAGATAACGAATCTTCCATATCTAGAAAAGATAGCCAAGACAAAGAAAAAAATAGTTATGTCAACTGGGATGAGTGATATTAATGAGATAAAAGATGCGGTGAATTTACTTGAAAAAAATGGAGCAGAGGATATTGTTTTATTACATTGTAATACTCAGTATCCGACACCATTTTGTGATGTTAATCTTAAAGCAATGGATGAGATTAAGAGGAAAACAGGAAAGAAGGTGGGATATTCTGATCATACGAATGGAATAGAAATACCTATCGCAGCAGCAGCAATGGGAGCAGTGGTGATAGAGAAACATTTTACATTAGACAGGAATATGGAAGGGCCAGATCATAAGGCGAGCCTTGAACCGGATGAATTGAGTAAAATGGTATCATCGATAAGAAATATTGAAAAAGCAATGGGAGATGGGATGAAAAAACCGTCAGGTTCTGAAATAAAAAATAGAGATATTGTGAGAAAAAGTATTGTTGCAAGCAAAGAAATAAAAAGTGGAGAGCTTTTTTCAGAAGATAATATTACAGCAAAAAGACCAGGTGATGGTATATCACCTATGCACTGGTATGAAGTGTTAGGGACGGAAGCGATAAAAGATTTTAAGAAGGACGAAAAAATAATATTATGAAAAAAATTATTATTTTAACAGCGACTAGAGCAGAGTATGGACTACTAGCACCAATTATAAAAAAATTAAAAAAAGAATCAGGTATTAAAGTAAAGGTTGTTGCAACAGGAGCTCATTTGTCACCAGAGTTTGGAATGACGGTAGATGAAATTCAGAAAGATGGCATTACAGTTGATAAGAAGATTGAGATACTTCTTAGTTCAGATTCAACGATAGCTGTATCTAAAGCAATGGGACTTGCTTTGATCAGTTTTTCTGAATATTTTAATGAGGAAGATCCGGATGCATTAGTTGTATTAGGTGACAGATATGAAACTCTGGCTGTTTGCATAGCAGCATTAAATGAAAGGATATCGATTATTCATTTACATGGTGGTGAGGCAACAGAAGGTGCTATTGACGAAGCTGTTAGAAATGCAATTACAAAATTAAGTTATTTGCATTTTACGAGTACGGAAGAGTATAGAAAGAGGGTTATTCAGATGGGAGAAGAACCTGCACGAGTTTTTAACGTCGGTGCAATGGGAGTTGAAAATGCAATGCATACAAATACTTTGACAAAAGAAGAGCTTGAAGCATCGCTTGGATGTAAATTGGAAAATTATGCGGTTTTGACATTTCATCCGGTAACATTGGAAGAGCATACTGCAAAATCGCAGATAAAAGCTTTAATGGATGCTATTTCAAAATATCCGAACATTACATTTATATGTACGAAAGCAAATGCTGATATGGAGGGAAGGCTTATTAATAAATGTATAGAGGAATATTCTAAAAAATATGACAATATTAAATTGTTTGCTTCACTGGGGATGAGAAGATATATGAGTGCCTTAAAATACGCTAAATTCGTTGTAGGAAATTCGTCGAGTGGAATAATAGAAGTACCAAGTTTTCATATACCTACTATAAATATTGGAGACAGGCAGAAAGGAAGGATTCAGGCAGAAACTGTAATTAATTGTAAACCTGAAAAGGAAAGCATTGTTAAAGCTATAGATATGGCATTATCAGATGATTTTAATAATAATATAAAAAGTATAAAAAATCCATATGGGGATGGAAGAACATCTGATAAAGTTGTAGAACATATCAAAGACTTAATTATTAATGAAAATATAGGGATTAAAAAGAAATTTTATGATATGAATGTTTTAGTTATAGGATTGGGATCAATGGGAAAACGGAGAATTCGTTTAATAAGTGAGATGTATCCTATGTATGATCTTTATGGCGTAGATAATAGAAAAGATAGAAGAGAAGAAGTTGAAAAAAGATTTAATATAAAAACATTTCAGAACATAGATGATAAATATTTAAAAGATAATATAGATAGTGCATTTGTATGTACTTCTCCGTTGTCTCATAATTCTATAATAAAACAATGTCTTGATAATAAATGGGATGTTTTTACAGAACTAAATCTTGTTTCTGATGGATATGATGAAAATATTAAGTTGGCAGATAAAAATGGATGTACATTATTTTTATCATCAACTTTTTTGTATCGCGAGGAAATAAAGTTTATCAGAAAAAAAATAGATGATAAACATAAATGGAATTATAATTATCATATAGGTCAATATTTACCGGACTGGCATCCATGGGAGAGTTTTAATGATTTCTTTATTGGAAATAAGAGAACAAATGGATGTAGAGAAATTATGGCTATAGAATTACCCTGGCTTATAAAAACTTTTGGGGATATTTAATGTTATATCAGATAAAATTACAGATTTAAATATAGATTATAATGATAATTATATAATACAATTTATACATAAAAATGGAAACAAGGGAAGCTTAAATGTAGACATAGTTTCTCCGGTTGCTGTGAGAAATATGGAAATATATACTGAGCATAAATATTTTTGTTGGAATGGAACTCCTAAGGGACTTTATCAATATGATGCTGAAACAAAAAAGATTCAGCGTGTAATATTAGATGAAAAAGAAGAACATATAGATGGGTATAGTGATTTTATAACAGAAAATGCTTATAAAAATGAAATTAGAGAATTTATGGAAGTGTTGGAAGGAAAAAAGAAAGAAATATATAGTTTTAAAGATGATTTAAAAATATTGAATTTAATAGATAAACTGGAGAATAAAAATTGATGTGTTTAAAAATATGTTTTATAGGGATAGGCTCAATAGCCAAACGTCATATTAAAAATATTATAAAAATCTTTGTGGATAAAAATATTGATATTATTATAGATGCGGTAAGTAGAGGTGGAAAAAGAAAAGAAGATGATATTTTTCAATATATAAGAAATGTATCTGAAAATATAAAGGATTTAAATGAAATATATGATGTGGTATTTATAACAAATCCGACAGAATTTCATCTTGATACATTAAAAGAGGTTACAGCGTATGGAAAAAACTTTTTTATTGAAAAGCCTGTAGTTTCGCTAAATCAGATTAATAGAATACAGGAATATGATGAAAAGAAAGATGCAGTGTATTATGTTGCATGTCCTCTGAGATATAATGCGGTTATTCAATATATTAAAAAATATATTGACATAAATCAAGTTATTTCTATAAGAAGCATTTCATCAAGTTATCTTCCAGAATGGCGTCCAGGTGTAGATTATAGGAATACATACAGTGCTAATAAGAAGTTAGGAGGGGGAGTATCAACAGATCTTATACATGAATGGGACTATTTAACATATCTTTTTGGGATACCTTTAAAAGTAAATTGTATGATTGGCAAAAAGTCGCAGTTAGAGATAGACAGTGATGATTATGCAATATATATAGCTGAATATTTGGATAAAATCGTGGAGCTCCATCTCGATTATTTTGGGCGAAAGACTATTCGTGAGATTGTTTTGATAACTAAAGACGACACTGTTGTTGGAGATATAGCTAATAATAAGATAAGTTTTTTAAAAAGTGGAAGAACAATTGAATTCCACGAGGAAAGAGATGATTTTCAGATAAGAGAATTAAAATATTATTTTGAAATACTTTATGAAAAGAAAGAAAATTATAGTACTATTCAGCATGCAGTAAATATTTTAAAATTAACACAGGGGGAAATAATGACATGAGAATATTATTTACAATATGCGGAAGAGCTGGTTCTAAAGGTATAAAAAATAAAAATATAAAAGATTTTTTAGGAAAACCATTGCCATATTATACATTGTCTGCGATAGATCTTTACTTGAAAAGAAATGATAATATTGAATATGATATTGTTGTAAATTCTGACAGTAAAGAATTATTGGACATGCTTAAAAATTCTGGTATTAGAAATGTTGATGTGATTGAAAGAATGTCTGAGCTTGGGGGAGATACGGTTGGGAAGATAGATGTGATACGTAATTGTTTGCAGATTATGAAAAAAGAAAAAAAATATGAGTATGATATAGTTGTAGATTTAGATATCACATCACCATTAAGAAGAGTTGAAGACATAGAAAATATTATAAACAAGCAGATAGCAGCAAATGCAGATGTAACAACATCTGTTGTCGTTGCGAGGAGGAATCCTTACTTTAATCAGTTAAAAAAAGCGGAAAAAGGATATCAGAAAGTCTGTAATTCAGGATTTACTGCACGACAGCAGGCACCGGAAATATATGATATGAATGCTTCAATCTATGCGTATGCCCCAGATTTTCTTGTGTCTGGTATGCAGATATTAGATGGTTATGTGGAAATTGTTGAAATGTACGATACAGCAGTTCTTGATCTGGATCATGAGAATGATATGGAATTGATGGAAGTGATAGCAAAATATCTTTTTGAAAAAAAAGAGGAATTTGAAGAGATATATAACAATATAGGTTAGCAGTAAAATAAAATAGGAGATAAGAGATGGATAAGGATTTTTTAGAATCAATTAATCAAATATTACAGGAATTAGCTTTGTATGGAAGAAATGAGGATAGTACAGTAAGGCAGTTATCAGATAATTATAAAAAACTATCTCCAGAACAGAGAAAATATAATATTCAAAAATTAACAGAATTGTTAAAGTCAAATAATAATCAAATTATGTTTTTAATGTCAATTATTTTTTATAGATTGCCTGTTAAAGAAGTGATGGAAGAGATAGAATACTTACTTATGGACAGAAGGTTATCGTTTTGGATAAGACTTAATTGTATGTATCAATTAAAGTATAAAGCATTTAGGGAAAATATAAGATTTGATAATTGTATAGATGATATAACAGATTATCAGAGAAAAAGAAATATTTATAAGTTGATATCGACTGAAATACAGAAAAATATTAGGATAAATGAGTATATACCTATCAAAAAACGTGAAAAAAAAATAATTATTATTACTTCACAGTTATTAAGCAGAGAGCATGCACCAACTAGAAAGGCTTTACATATTTGTGACTATTTTGAAAAATTAGGATATAAAGTTCAGTTTGTAGTTTTTGATATAAAGCCTAATGATATTCAAACTATGTGGATGGACTGCAATATTTTATATAATTTTACAGAGGATATAGGTGAGTTTAAACATTCTATTAGAGATAAAATTATAGATGGATATAATCTGCAAATAAAAAATTATGATGAATTAAAAGAGATACAAGGTGTTATTGACTATATATATGATTTAAAACCTGAATTTGTTTTTGAAGTTGGAGATATGACATTGGTTGGTGATATATGTAATAATTTTACAGATGTTGTTACGATGGCTTTGACAAAGAATGTACCGGTATCAAATTCAAAGTTTATTGCAAGGTACTTTAGATATACAGAAGAAGAGAATATCGAATTTATAAGAAAGCTGTCTGAAAATCAGATAGTAATTGATGTACCGCATGTAGCTACGAATATGGAAGTACTGAATAGTAAAATAGTTTACTCAAAAGAAGATTTCGGAATTCGCGAAGCTGCTTTTTTGATAATTATATCTGGAAATCGTTTGGATGTGGAGATAACAGAGGAATTTTTGGAAGTATTATATAAAATTATCAAAATAGGTGACAATATAAGCATTATGTTTATTGGAAAAGCAGAATCAATAAAAGTTAAAATAAAAAATGAATTAAAAAATAAATTTTATTTTTTGGGACATGTTGATCATTTTTTACAAGCAATAGCAGTTGGTGATTTGTTTTTGAATCCGCCGCGTCAGGGCGGTGGAACAGGAGGATTATATGCAATTAAAAGCGAAGTACCTGTTATAACACTAGATAATTGTGATGTGGAGGCTATAGTAGGTAAAGAATTTGTTTGTAATTCTTTAGAAGACATGGTTAATATGGTTGAAAAATACTATACAGATAATGAATTTATGAAAAAGCAGAAAGAAATTTGCAGGATTAGTTCGGAACAATGGTTTAATTGTGATAGTATAGGAAACTTTAAACATTTGATTGATGTTGTTCATGAAAATACAAGTGAAAATGATTTTATGTAATAGTTAAAGTGTGTTAAAAAGTAGCAGTACCATAATATAAAGTAAAAATAATAACTTAGGACATGGCATATTTGTCTAGAAATATTGTGTTTTGCAACAATGAAAGGAATAATTAACAATGAAAGTCGCAATTATGCAACCATATTTGTTTCCATATTTGGGATATTGGCAATTAATAAAAAGTGTAGATACTTTTGTTATTTTAGATGATGTTAATTTTATAAAAAGGGGATATATTAACAGAAATAGTATTTTAGTAAATAATAATGTGCATATGTTTTCTGTGCCAATAGATAAGCCATCACAAAATAAGTTAATCATGGATACAAAGCTTAAATTTTCAAGAAATGAAAAAGAAAAATTTTTAAAATCAATCTATTTGTCGTATAAAAAGGCTGAATGTTTTGAAACTGTGTATGATAAGTTAAAAAAAATTGTATTATTTGAAGAAAATGATTTGACGACATATATTGAAAATAGTTTGATAGAAATAAGTAGATATTTAGGAATAGAGACAGAATTTAAGCGTTCCTCTGATATTTATACAAGTTATAATGTAAAAGGTGAACAGCGTATTATTGAAAAATGTAAGAATCTTGGAGCAAATGTGTATATTAATCCTATTGGAGGAATTTCATTATATAACAGAGAAAAATTTTTAAATGAAGGGATAAAATTGCATTTTATTCAAATGAAAAGAGATAAAATTATTTATAAGCAATTTAGTGAGAATTTTATTGATAACCTATCTATTATAGATGTTCTTATGTTTAATACAAAAGATACAATATTAGAGATGTTAGATTGTTACGAACTAATATAAAATTAAAATAGTTTATATTTAAGCTTAATGTAGATGGTTGTTAGAGAGGAAAGATAATGGAAGAGAAAAGAAATAAAGAATTTCAAAGAAATAAAGATTTAGAAAATTTTTTAAAAGAAATAAACGAAGATTTATTGATTGCAGAAAAAGAACAATTAAAAAAACAGATGAAAGAATATCCAGTTATTTTAGTAGTTGGTGCACTACGTTCAGGAACAACATTATTAACTCAATGGTTAGCCAATACAAAGCAGTTTGCATATGCTACAAATGTTTTGTCAAGATTTTATGAAACTCCTATAATTGGTGCAAAAATACAAAGACTTTTATTTGATGAAAAATATAATTTTAGAAACGAAATTTTGAATTTTTCTACAAAGGTAGATTATATTTCTGAAAATGGAAAAACTAAGGGTGCTTTGGCTCCAAATGAGTTTTGGTACTTTTGGCGCAGATTTTTTAAATATGAAAATTCGGATATAGATTATATGCCAGATGATGAATTAGAAAAGGTATTTGATAATGATGTTTTTTATAAGGAGTTAATGGGGGTTGCTAATGTTTTTGAAAAGCCTATTGTATTGAAAGCAATGATAGCAAATTATAATATTGAATTTTTAGACAAAATTTTAAATAAGGTAATATTTATCCATGTAAAGAGAAATCCATATACAAATATTGCTTCAATTTTGGAAGCTAGAAAAAGACAATATGGAGATATAAATAAATGGTATTCTTTTAGAATTCCAGAGATAAATGAACTTTTGAATATACACAATCCAATAGAACAGATTGCCGGACAGGTATATTATAATAATAGGGCAATAAGTAAGGCTTTAGTTAATATTTCTGAAGAGCGAAAAATAGAAATACAATATGAAGATTTTTGTGAAAATCCATTAAAAGTTTATAATGATTTGAAAGAAAAATTGAAGATACAAGGTTGTCCAATATCTGAAAAATATTGTGGAGAATTGCGATTTGAATTAACGAGAAAAAATATTGATTCAAATATTATAGAAAGTTACAGAAGATTTATGAAAAGAATAGATAAAAATTCATTAGAGTAATAAAATCATCATTTTATGTAAAAAAACTTGATAATAATACAATAGGATTTTAGAAAGCACGAAAAGGAGATGTAGAATATTGTCACAGAGAATTTTAGTCACTCAGTCTAGTATGCCATCATATGAAGAATACATAGAAGCTATAAAACCATTATGGGATTCTCACTGGATTACTAATATGGGAACATATCACAAAGAGTTGGAAAAATGTTTAAAAGAATATTTGGATGTGGATGATTTATCTCTTATGGTTAATGGTCATATGTCACTAGAACTTGCTATACAAATGATGGGATTTAATGAAGGTGATGAGATTATCACGACACCATTTACTTTTATTTCTACAACACATGCGATAGTTAGAAATAAACTGAAACCGGTATTTTGTGATGTAAAGTTAAGTGATGGTACAATTGATGAAAATAAAATTGAGGAGTTAATTACAGAAAAAACAGTAGCAATTATTCCAGTACATGTATATGGAAATGTATGTAATATTGAAAAAATTCAAAGAATTGCAGATAAATATAATTTAAAAGTGATTTATGATGCAGCTCATGCCTTTGGAATAAAATATAGAGATAGGGGGATTGGAAGTTATGGAGATGCGTCGATATTTAGTTTTCATGCAACTAAGGTATTTAATACAATTGAAGGTGGTGCAGTATGCTTTTCTGAAAAAAAATATTATGATAAATTATACAATTTAAAAAATTTTGGTATTAGAGGAGAAGATTTAGTTGTAGAAGTAGGTGCAAATGCTAAAATGAATGAATTTTGTGCCATTATGGGATTATGCAATTTAAAACATATTGAAGAAGTGCTCTGTATTAGAAAACAAAAATATGAATATTATCGTAGTAAATTAAAAGAGATACATGGTATCAGTTTTTTTAAAGAGAGAGAGCTCGTAAAATCAAATTATTCATATTTTCCAATTATAATTGAAAAGGAGTATGGTATAAACAGGGATACATTATATGATCTTTTAAGAAAAAATAATATATATTCAAGAAAATATTTTTATCCGATAACAGCAGATCAGGCCTGTTTTAGAAATAAATACAAGAATGATTCACTTAATAATGCTCGTCAACTGTCAGATAAAGTATTAGTTTTGCCTTTTTATGAAAAAATAGAATATGAGCAGATTGACAGAATAGTAAAAATTATAAAAAACAAAATTTAGAAGATGTGGAAATTTAATTAAAAGAGACCAAATATAGTTTTTATGTAAGCGCAAAATATCCCCACGGATAGCACATTAAAAAATATTATGCCATAATTAGATTGTCTCAAAAATTGGAAACGTTCACTCCAGTAATCTTGAAGTTTCTTATTCAATATTGGAGCCGTTTACTATAACATTACAAAAAGCGAGGAGAAAATATATGGCAGATAAAAAATTATACTATGATAAAATTTATGGTCTTGTCATGCAGTGCCGTAAGAGCGGTTTGTCAGATAAGCAATGGTGTATTAATAATGATATTGCACCAAGTACATTTTATTGGTGGATTAAAAAGCTCAGACAACAGGCCTGCTATGAGATACCAGAACACAGTTTCAAATGTAGCACTAATATAGTTACTGAAAAACAGGATGTTGTCTGTGTAAATGTGTTACCAGAAGCAGCAGAAAACATAACATTGTTTGCGGAAGAAAATGATACACAGATAGCACCTATTATGTTTAAATATAAAAATGCAAGCATAACACTCCAGGATGATTTTAATGAACACACATTAAAAAGACTTCTCACTGTATTACAGGAGGTCTCATGTTAGGGGATATATCTGCTCTGGACAATGTTTACATAGTCTGTGGCAGAACAGATATGAGAAAACAGATCGATGGCTTATGCGCAATAATAGAAGAACAACTTAAAATGAATCCACATGAGAACAGCATCTTTCTATTTTGTGGCAGAAAAAAAGACCGCATAAAAGCAATATATCGTGAAAAA
>OCHA01001231.1_pt1 | contig 20990 bp, 14 predicted proteins | sample 1538591 | NCBI WGS metagenome assembly OCHA01 (sample SAMN04571710, study PRJEB22368) | human gut metagenome | biome: human gut; material: stool | host: Homo sapiens | place: Luxembourg | collected 2012-09-06 | reverse complement strand
GCCGTCCGAGGGGTTTTCGTTGCTGTTCACTACGGAATAGCATTATCTTTTTGCCTACTGGCATTATAGCATATGCCAGTTAACAATACAATATACAAATTTCCGTCACTTTTACACCGTCACTTTCTATACTTCTAAAATGAGATCACTCGACAAGCGTCATATCTCCTTCAATCTTCTCCGCAACCGCCACATCCGCCGGCAGCCACTCCACATCCGTAAGCTCCTCCCTGGTCAGCCATCTGGCTGCCTCATGCTCCTTCAGCACCAGATCCCCTTTCACAATCTCACACCAGAAGCAATCCATCGAAAGATGAAATCCCGGATAATCATACTCCACCGTCTCGATCCACTCGCCAACCGCAACTTCCGTATCCAATTCTTCCATGATCTCACGCTTCAACGCTTCCTGCGGTGTCTCCCCGGCTTCGATCTTGCCGCCCGGGAATTCCCATCCGCCTTTGAACTCACCATATCCACGCTGCGTTGCGAATATCATCGTTCTTCCGTCTTCCTTTACTGCCTTTATCACTGCTGCCACAACTCTTATCGTCTTCATCTTACCATTTATCTCCCGTCAAAAATCTTCCTGTAACAGTCTCTATTCATTCACAATATACTGGTAAATATCCTCTCTCACCGGAGTCTCCAGCTCCCATTCGATCTCCACCGCCGTCTTATCCGTATTCGGCATCACAAACCGCTTCGCATTCCCGGTCGCGATCACCCGCCCCAGATAATAGAATTCCTTGGAAATCTTATCATCCTTATTCTTTCTCACAAACAGCTGCACATCTATGCCACGTTCTGTTGCTTTCAGAAAATTCTGCACATCTTCCGAGTCCATGCTTCTTCCACTTTTGGAAATCGCAATCAACCGGTTCTCTGCTACGAAATGATCTTCGTATTTCGTAGTATCGCTGATATTGTCCTGCTTATCGTAGTTAATAAATATCGGAAATGTCTTAGTCTTCTTATCATATTTGTAACCGCCGATGTTCAGCGGCACTTCATTTCTCTCCCAGTTCAGCAGACGGCAGGCATCCTCATATGTATATTTCTGATACAATACCAGATTCGTATCCTGATAATGGTAACTGTAATTGACCTTATATCTCGAGATTCCGGAGTCCACCAGTTCCTCCAGAATCGCACAGAATTCCGGATTCTGTAACATTTTCTCATAAGAATCGGAAATGCCATAAGCATCCTGTTCCTTCTTCAGAAATACACACTGTGCGTAAGTCTTCTTTGCCGCACTTGTCGGAAATTCATTGGTCATCATATTTACCACATTTTCCGTGCAGTGCTCGTCCATCTCACACTGATACGTCTCGGATAAACGCTTCCGCAGACGTCCGATGATTCCATGTTGATACTGCAACGTACGTTTCAATAATTTCAGCTCATGAATCCGCTTGCCACTCGCCAGCTTTTTGGAAATGAATTCGATCACTTTTTCTTCGTCTTCTGACAGCCGGATGGTATATTCCTTTTCGTATTTCACAAGGAATTTATAATACGAACCCAGACTGTTATTGTCGAAGATCCGCATTTTAGCAGTATAAAATGTCAATAAATTCAAAAACATCTTACAAGCAATGCAATTAATTTCTGAATTATCCTATTCCGCTTTTCCAGTCTTCCATTCACTTATAAGATTCAATGCCGCCTGTTCATCAGCGTGATCCATCTCATTTTTATTATAATTCAAAGCAAATGATGCTAATTTAATCTGCTCAATATCAGTAAATTGGTTCAGTTTACTCTTATCAAAACCTTGAATCATATTATATACTTCATTTTGCGAAATATATTCCGAATAATTTTGCGGATAAAAACTCCATCCGCTACCATTAGTGCTGTGCCATTTAGTTGCCATTGCGCAAATAAATTTCAGTTTATTTACTTCGGTTTTTAATAACCCTTTTAAATAAGCTTCTACACCATCTTTATCAAAGCACTTCCATAAATAGAAAACATTGTTGAATTCATTCCTATCCAAGATAAATTCGGAATTTACAATATCCCGAACTTTTGCTACATAAATATCTTCCAATTTTTCTAGATGCGTCAAGCTTATAATTTGTTTATCCTTTTCTTCTGAATTTCCTGCTAACCTCCCATATGCTAATTCCATTCTATTAATAAGTCTGGCCATTATCCCTAATCCAGTTATATCAACATTTTCTATCACTGAACAGATTATTCCATATTTTTCTTCCTCTGTTTTTAGCCTCTCTATAATATCTTCTATAAGATATCCTGCTATATCACTTGCAGATAGCGTAAAAAGTTTTTCTGAATTTTCTTCCTTAAATTCCTCCCGTAACCCTAGTAATGCGGATGCAACTAACCCCAAACGTTTATATGGTATCTTGTCAACTAACGACCTTATTTCTTCTAAAAAATAAACAATATTTCCTTCCTCATTAATCTTTTCAACAGCCTTGCCTAACACATCTCTATCAAATTTATAAATACAAGCATTGATTACGCTTCTAGAAACCTTTATATCATCTAAATCAAACATAAAATATAATTCAAATCTGCCTTCATATGCAATTCGCATCTTACTTCTAATGTTTAATACCGGTTGATAGCCATACTGATATTCGTTAACATCATTTGCAAATACAGGAAACATGGTTGAAACACAACTTATTGCCAAATCCGGATCTATTCCCAAACTCTTAAACTCATCGTAATATAAGTTACGATAATCGGGCTTATTGCTACTATGTGACAAAAATCCATGCATAAATCCTCCACAAACGGCTTCTTTATTATTGCAGATCCATTTATATAATTCTGGTTCTAACACTTCAAGAGTCGTCATGCCTACCATATCCTCAAAAGCTATCTCCTTATATAACATTCCATACCTAAACTGGAAAGTATTAATCATTCTATTAACATCTCTCAAAGTATTAATATATGGTTCTACACAATTTCTAAATACACTACTCCAATAGTCTCTATCCCATATTACTTCACCAGGAAGATCATTAATAATTTGATCAAGTTTATTCAAAAATATATTATGCAATTTTGATTTTTTCAACTCCGGAAGTTCAAATGGAACTTGAATAATCTTTTCTAAGTATTCATTTCCATCTATATTATGCACATCTGTTAAAGCTCTACGTACAACCTCTCTATCCATGGCCAATAAATATATTACATTCGGGAAATCTGCCACCTGCTTAACTAGTTGAAAAACATCCCTAATCTGTGAATTTGCTAATCGATCAATATCATCAATTACAATAATAATTTTTTTCTCAGCTTGAATCAGTGCATCTTCTAGTATTCTTCTAGTCATATCCAAATCAGCACATTCCATCAACTCAGCTCCTTTTGCTTGAGCTAGAGTCTTTAATATTGCAGCAACACCCGAACCAATCACCGGTACAAGTGATAGTGCATCAAATGCCCCTGCATAATCGCTTAATGCTTTCCCCACCTTATTTTTTAGTTCTTCATTATCTTGAACATTTATTTTATTTTTTAAACTTTGGAAGAACATACTGATGAGATTATCTTTATCTGAATAATTCCATGGAGCAAACTTCATAATTATCGGTTTATTTTCATCATTTTTTGCAAGTTCAGTAATCTCATTTACTGCCATATTAATGACAGAAGTCTTTCCTGTTCCCCATTTTCCAAATAAACCTATTACCAATCCATCTTTTCCGTTGTATTCATATATTGCCTTTCCAAGTTGCTCTGAAAAAGAGGCTCGTCCTAATAAATCCTGTTCTCCCGTTTCAATCGGTCTATCTGTACTGTAATTCATAAATTTCTCCATTTCACGACTTTACTACTATTGTTATATAAACAATCAACTATAAATTTTTTGTGTCAAAATCACATAATGATAAGACTATTGAATGAATACAAGCAATAACTTTGTCCCAAAAATATACTTACAGAACAATGTAATCTACGCTAAGCTCAGGCAAATATTACAGTATATAATCCGATAATTAAAAATCTTATATATCTCCCTGCTCTCCTGATTGCGATTCTTTTTCCTATCGCATAATCATCATAAACTATTATCACTCAAATATTCTTCCTTAAGTTCATCAATCAATTCAAACGGAAAACATTCAGCACTGCAATCTGGAATCTCTTCTAATCTATCTACAATCTCAGCAGCAAGTTTTTTTGCTTCTCTGCTGTGTTCTCCCTTTTTCGGCATATGACGCACAAACCATATCTGATCATAAATTTCAAGTTGCGAAATAATCATTCCAACATCTATGCTAAAATCAGTTTCATTATCTTCTCTCGCTTCTCCATATACTACGATTATATAATCAAGCCTTCTTAAAATTGCATCTTTATTCAGATCCATTGGTAAATAAATACGAATATTATCTTCCTTTTCATCTGGTTCTCTATGATGTGGATACTCTAATAATGACTTGTCTATCAGCCATGGTTCGTTTATGTAAAGTGGTTTTTTATCTTTTGGTATTGGATATGGATCCAGGCTATGATGTTCCATACTGCTTTCTCCCCTTTTTATTTAAATCAAAATTTCATGTTACTCAATATCATCATTTTCATTTCTGGCTCTCAAAGCATTACGTCGTGCTTCTCTTTTGAATTCATCACCAATGACTCTTAAAATACCTGCATACCTGGAATATCCTCTTGACTCTACAATATTTGCTCTATTTTCATAATCTTCAGCTAATTCAAGCTCTGGTTTTCCTTCTGGATCAATCCAGTGTACTCCTCTTTGGTTAATTATGCCCAAATAATAACCTCGACGTAATTCATCATTCTCTATACTATTAAGCTCTTTAATAATTGCCGTTTGCGGGAGTTTGTCATCATCTAATTCCGCATATGACAATCCTGAACCTACCGTATGCATTGTCGTTTCATACCGATCATTCTCCCGACTCCACATTTTTACAGTCTTCATCCAGAATTCAAATCTTTTTTCATCAAAATTACCGTTCCAGTCAACCCCAGGCGTAACTTTAAACTGAAATAATATCTCATATAATCTGTCGCTCAAACTTTTATTTAACTCTACTTCGCGCTTTTCACCATTTCGTTTCTTATAAAACAGCTCAATCAAACTGCAAAAATATTCCGGTTCAAGACTTAATCTTGTGTTTAATGCACGAGGTCTAACTTCAGAATAATCATCTAACATTGGCAAATAAATGAATTCAATATCACTGCGTAATTCTAAATCTATATCCTCTTGCTGTTGAAACCAGCCAATAATCTTTTGAACTGCGTAATCATCAAGTGTTTCCACCCCTATTGATTCCTCTGTTCCTGCAAGTTTCATTAACTTATATATACATTCTGCATTAATGACTGCTTCACACTCCGAATGCCCAATAATATTAACAGCTGTCACATATCGCTTACATGCAACAAGTTTTTCTACAATTATTTTTAACTCTTCGGCGTCATAACAGCCGTATGGCATAGCTGCTTTTTCCCAGTACACAGTATCATCATCTAATACCCGATTTATCACATCTAATAACTGTAAAGAAAACGGAATTTTAGAAAGTATTTCTAACATGAATTCGTCTTCCATCCGGCATAATGAAGTTTCCAATAATTTTTCTGCTCCCTGAGTATACACAAATGATATCAGACAATTAATCGTAAATTCTTTCGATAATATTCCCAAAAAACATTTTTCAATTATTGAAGACATTTCCTTTGGTTTCAAAAAACGTCCCAGTTTATTGGCTACATCATGCACATTTTTTACTGCACTGCCAAATCGTTCTACTTCCTCACTTCCATACTCATCAAATATTTCTTTAACAGCAGATAACTTTTTATCCTCTAGCATCTTCCATCTATTTGCATAGTTTCCTTTATCAAACAAATACCTGTTTCCTAAATACCATTCTCGATGTTTCACTCTTATATCTGTTGGTTCCATTTTTCCCATCAATTGTCGGATTCTGTCTATCTGCTTATATATTACCTTTCCTTCGGTTGGCTCTATTCGTGCCATACATTCACGTAACTTAATCCAGACTTCAAAAGTATTCTCATCTGTATCGAATTCAAAACCATTTTCCAAGCAATCCAAATAATCAGTCAGAGTTGATTCATACATATATCCCAACTGATCGATTAATTCTACAAGTTTTTCATTCTCATTACGGGCAGTATCAACAGCCAATTCCACTAAGTACACATAGCATTCATGGGCTTCTGCATTCGTTACTTTTACTTCTTCTGGAATCTCTAATTTCAAATATTTCGGTCTTGGATTACCTGACGTTGAACGTGTCTTATTAGGCAGCAATTTCTTAAGTGTACTCCAAAACACACGGGGATTATCAGTTTTTAAACATTTTAATGCATTCTTTCTTTTTTCAAGATCAGCCATTGTCTGCGGATACCAAGGAAGTAATATTGATACAATTGAATTTATAGGTGTATTTGTCCAATTTGTACGCTCGTATGGTAATGCTTCTAACAATCCTAATACACTTATAGAATGCACAAGATATTCCGGTGACCATGCCAATATTTCCAAAGCCCACAACAAATTAGAAATATAATTTATTCCTGATAATTCACCACTTTTTGGTGGAAATAAGTTCACTATTTCTGTAGGATTATTTATAATTCCTCTCTCAGCTTCTTTCAAAAAAGCTTCCGGTGAAAGTTCTGCCAAATTCGATAAACAATCCCGTAAACTAGTCCATGTAATCCACTTGGCATCCTGCAGTAAAGTGCTTACCAACGTATATATATTGTTTTCTATTTTCTCCTGATTGCACTGTGATAATTCCGAAAGATTTTTCTTTACCCAGCACAAACTTTTCACTAAATTACCACGAAGTTCAAGTGAATTGTCATACTCACCTGAAACCGGAATAAAATATGGCATTTTGCTTGCAAGACATTTACTTTTTTGACGCAAGATGCTCTCAACAGCCTCTAACAACTTTCCAATTGAATCGTCAAACAGCTTATTTTTACATTGATTAAGCAATTCTTCTTTATGACATACCTTCCAATTTCCATTCGTCAGTTGCAAATACTCTGAATTCTGTGAAAGCATAGTTCGCGCTTTTGCTTCGAACTCAGAATATTCCATTCCTGATATCTGTTCAATCATCTTACGATCAAATTCATTGTTCTCTTTCCATGCTCCAATCAATGCTATTGTAGGAATAAACAAATCAATTGCTGTTATTGGATCAGGTGGAAGTTGAATAGTATTATTTTTCGGAAATAACTCTCGTATATTTCTATCAATACTTTCTTTACTAACAGATGCTGCCGCCTGATTACATTGACCTGCATACTCCACAAGCCTCGACCATACAAAGATGGGATTTTTAGGAGAATTACATTTAATTAACGATGCAGACAATGTACGATTGACACTTTCTGCACAATCCATATCAAATAGCAATAATATGAATACCTTACAGAATTTCCAGAGTTCTTCATTTTCCGGTTCACAACCTTTAACTAAAGAAATGCATTCTTTTATAGCAGCTAACATTTTTTTATTATCGTCATTGGAAAACACAGGAATATCTATTTTTTCCATAAACGCTTCTGCATCTATGGAACCAATAGCTTCTGCATGCAAAAACCTTAAAGATTGCTGTGCTTTATTCGAAATCTGAGCTGTTACTAAAGCAATTCTATCGCAATCTCGATCGAAATCTTCTTTATTAAAATCATTCCATGCTGCACAAATAACTTCTTGAAATATTTTATTCTTTTCGGTTGCAGTTATACTGTGCTTTATCTGGCATAACATTTTTCCTTCTAACTCATTTCTATAAGTAATAACAACCAGATCATCTACATCATATCCTAAGTGCTTTGCCTGGAAGTGAACTTTCTTTGTTTGCTCATTCATAGCCGGGCAAAAACCATCTATCAACAATGATAAAAGAAACATTGCCTGAATTTGTTGTTCAAAATTTACTCCTCCACCTCCAGTGGAAAAAGCATTGCTGATTTTACTAATTAAATTTTTTGCCATAGAATATTTTTTCCTTATAGTTTTAAATATATTAATACAACCTATTTCGTATTTAAATATATCTTTTTATTATATTTATTTTTTCATCTGAAAGTTCATTAATTTCTTTATTGAATATAATTTCCTCTTCATTTATTGTTTTAATGTAAGGTTCTAACCACTCAATATCTTCAAATGTAAATCCATATCTAAGCATCCATATTTCTTTATTATCCTCTGTTCCATATTTCACTAATTGTGCCATTCTTTTTGCACGTATATCATTTGTCTTTTCAAAATATTCGTTGAATGCAGCAAAAAAAATATCGCTCAGTTTAAAACCAATAATTTTGTCTAAATAATCATATGTGTCAAAAACTATTCTATCATAGTCTACATTCCTCGCCTTCATCTCTTCATTTCCAAACATACTGAATACTTTAAGATTTTTATTAGGTATATCCGCATAACCTGTTATAAAAGCTGCATTTAAATGTTGTAACTTTAATTTTGCTATACGCTTATCAAATTCGCTACCGTCTTTAATTTCTTTTTCCAACTTATTTCTTTCTTGTTTTTTACTTGCATAAGAATATCTATAAAAACATATATCTTTAAACGATTTACAGTGTACTTGCCAAAGCAAAATCTTTATAGCTGTGTTTAAAACATTGCTTTCTCCAAGACACAATTGTCTCCCCAAATAATGTTCATACAATTCTTGAAACCAACTATATAATGATAATTTACATTCTAAATCTTCATTAATTGTACTTAAACTTACTAACTCTTCATTATTAAACATTGCATTTAAAATATTAATAATAATATCATCCGCATTTTTATCTTTAAGTTTAACTAACTGCTTCTCTGCAATATTATATTCATCAGATATTGTTCCTTCTATTATCGCATCTTTAAATTCTTGCAAATCATCTTCGACCTCTGATTCAAGCATTGAAACATTATCCAATAGATCCTTACTGTTTATAATATTTCTTAATTGAGCCATATTGCTTTTTCTAACAATGATACTTCCAAAATCATATTTTTTTTGTACCGTTGAACGACCTGCTCTACCTATCAAATTTTTTAATGCTAATGGCTTACTTCCTTCAAATGTATTAAGAAAAACAATATCAAATGGCATATTAATACCTTGTTCCAAGGTAGATGTTGCAAAACATATTTTACAATACCCACTATTTGTAAACTGTTCTACTATTAATCGCGCCTGTAATGGCAAAGAACCATGATGAATAACTATTCCTCGCTTCATCAAATGAATCATTTGCGAATATCTTTCTGTACCAGTAGTTTCATTTGCCCCAATATATCTCTTTACTTGATTAATGTACTTAGTTGCCTCTACATCCGTTATTTCTGGACACAAATTGATATATTTTTCAAATTGTGAAAAAACTTTTTTATTATATATACTTGCCTTCGTTGTATATACTAAAACACTTCCCCCTTCTTTTATTGCCAATTCTACAGGATCGAATTTACACAATACCTTCCGCTTTCCCATAACTTCCTTGTTAATGCCAAAGTGATAATATGCATCCCCATCCAAAGCATAAAAAATTTGTCCAACATTTCTATATTCATAACACTTATAATCAGAATCGTTAAAATCAAAATGATTTTTTTCAATTTGTGCTTGAGGATTATTCACAAATGGATGTGCAAACACAAATTTTGCATCCGAAAACGCTTTCTGAGCACGCCTGACTATGCTATCAAAAAAAATTCCTCTTGATGATTCCTCATTACTTAATTGAGCTTCATCAAACAAAAATATATCTATATTAAAACTATCTTTATATTTAAATAGTTCTTTACTTCTTTCTGGCGTAACAATAAAAATATTCCTTTTAGCTCTTTTGGTATTTATTTTATCTACAAATGTAAGAATATTTACTCTTTTATCCTCAATATTTTCACATAACGCATTAAAATATTCATTTATCAAAGCTCGTGAAGGAACAATTATAACAATATCATTTTTTGCTTCTTTTATTAAATGTCTAAATACAAATGATTTACCTGTACTTGTAGGTGCAGAAAAGCTAAAACATTTGTTATCGTTAATTTCACTTACAATATTTGCTTGGACAGGAGTATATGTATTATTATATTTTTCTTCAATATGCTTCTCATACATACCAAACACTAATTCTTGAAAACAATCTGTTTTTATTGTCTTATAATATACCCCCATATATTTTAAAATTCTATTTTTATATTTCTCAAATTCTTCCGGCTGATAAATAGACAAATAGCATAATATTTCCATACTTGTTATATTCGCTGGACCATTCGAATATATATCATGCATAACATACTGTATTATTTGATGGATATTTTCACCAGCAATAATTTTTCTAATTAAATCTTTCATATATTCACCGCCAAAAAAACAACTTCTTTATTACTAGCAATATTTTTATAATACTTATTATTAATTATTCCCTCTATTATTATATCTGAAGCAGTTCCCTTAGAAGCAAATGCGATTGCATATGCTTTTTCACCTCTATCAGCCGCCATTAATGATTCTTGTTCAAAAAATTTATCAATATCATTTAAATCAGACAAATCTTGCTCTTCCCGAATAAAACGATCAACTTGCTCCATTCCCACGCCATAGGCATTCCTTTTAGAATTATATTTTGCTTCTCCAAAAATAATTATTTTTTCTTTATTTGCAGAATAGAAATCAAATCCAGGATTTCCTGATACTTGTTCTTTAAAAAGTTCTGCTAACGGAATATCCTTATACTCCAATTCTGATACCAATGTTTTCCTTGCCAACTCCGAAACTATATATTCTCCCGAATTTTTTGTTATTACATCTTCATCTTTTTTCATAATTTTATTCGTCAAATAATTCGCTGTATCTTTAGCACGCTTCTTAAAACTATTGCGAACATATGGTTGGTCAAATTTAGCAATCCATGATAAATCAGATAATGATGCTAAAATATCACTAATTGTTACCGATAAATCTTCTGGTTCTATCCTTATATATGTAATATTATCAAAGTTTTCATCATCTATTTTCTTACATTCTAAGACCCTCATCTTTATCACCTGTTCCAAATCTTACAAGTACACATTTCTTATTAATTCCATAACCTTCTCCACTAACATATCAAAACTACGTCCCTCAGTCATAGAATCTATATCCGCCTCATCTTCAAAACATTTCTTCAGAAAAAACCTGATTATTTCTTCATCTTGAAGTTCCCTCTCTGACAAATTTTTTATATTCTTTTCTATTTCTATTGCAGCATCTGCTATTTGACTGCACCTGCTATAGGAATTACCTATACCTTTATCTTCTGCCACCATATTTTTATGAATTTCTTCTTCATATGGATTAAATCCATAAAAGGCATTACTCGCGATCGGACAAATTGCATCATAAATAATTTTGGCTCCCAACTCTCTTTTGATTTGTTTAGGATATATCAATTTACCTTCGTCTACTTTCATCTCAAGTCTTTTTTCTGCCATTTTACTAGCATTTGTAATTTTTGTAAGATATGTCAACATTCGATTAGAAAAATTTTGATCTACTTTCTCGTTTTCATTTATCTCCGGTATATATTGATTAATCTCATTTTCACTAATTGTCTGATTATCAAGATACAATTGATACATCTTTGATGCACATAATTTTACAACTGCTATATTCTCTAACTTTTTATTTCCTATATGATTAAGAATATCCATCTGTACCCAACCATACTGTTTATCTCCAACTTCATCAGGACACAAAAAAACATTTTGAACATATCTATACCCTTGTTTCCCAATAAAATTATCAAATGCCAATTGATACAAATATTGTTTTGTAACATCTCCCACTCCTGGCTGTCCACTAATACTCGCTTTACCTTCATGAACTTGATAATCAATACAATAATATTTTGCATCGTATATTCCAAAACAATAATCTTTTTTCTGTTCATCCACGGGATATATACATACCAAATCCGGTTTTAAAGTTTTTACCTTTGGTTCTATCACATTCGGATGCTTTGTATTTTTCCATCTCGGAGCTTTTATTACTTCTCTTAATGTCATATTTTTATATTCTGATTTATTTCTTGTTGAATCACTTAAAGGAAGATCTACTATTTTCTTATCCAGAACATTTTCAAAATTAGCAGCACACACTTTTTCCCAAACTAAATTGAAGCTATTAGTTCCATATAAACTATAACTTATATCATTTTTATCAATCTTTGCATTAGCAATATATGTATAAATTGTTTTTAAAAGATTCTGTTTTCTCGTAATATACTGAGTTTGTATCTCTGACTGCAACCTATATAATATATAGCTCATATCACCAAAGTCAGACAAGTTTTCTTGTGTCAGATCAACCTCTTTCAACTCAAACAAATCTAAAAGTCCTGTATCTACTAATTCTTTACTGCACTGTGTAAGAACACATTCATGTAATCTTCTGAAATAGTCATAATCGTTATCAACAGTATTTTGGGTCTGTAATTCCACATAATATGGTTTGTTATCCTGAATAATTGCAAAGGTTTCATTTATTGTCTTATCCCATAAAATCTCACCTTCCCCATTTGTCTCAATTATATCTTTTTGATTTGTATATAATCCATCGGCATAATATGTCTCTAACAAATGAAGAGCTACAGCTAGCTTATTAAAAATTCTACTATCATCTTCTCCGTTAAACAAATAAATCAACTGTTCTGAAGCATTGTATTTTCTTATAACTTTTAGAACTTGCTTTAAATTTTCAAATAAACACTCCGTTGATTTAATATACTTTGGATAGCACTTAAATACTTGTCCCTCCACTGCAACAACGCCAACATAATCAAATATGTATTCAATCTCACTTGAATTATCTACCACATCTGTCAAAACTATATTTTCATTGGATAAATCTTCAAAATCTGCCTGGTTTTTGACAGCTTTAATTACGCCATATTTTTTAAGAATCCCGACAATACGCCTGGTTTCTTCCATATCGATATTATTTAAATTATCCGCTATTTCCTGCAAAGAATAATGTTTTTTCTCACGAAAGAAACCTTTTGTCATTGTCTCTCTTCCCCTTCTTATATATGTTCTAATTCTTCAATCCCAAATATTTTTTCTCCATCTTTTTCAAAAGCTCTACAAATTTCAGAAAAAATCATCTTTCCTTTATTTTTATGATGACCTGCAAAAATCTTCTCCGGACGCATCTTCATAACATCCTCAAACAAATACATAATTACTTTACTTTCAAACGCTTTTATAAAGCTTTTTTCCTTTTGATGCAACTCTTTCAGAAGGTCCTTATCATCCTCTGTAAGAGAAGCTTCATCTATTATCTCTAATTCGTCTATCTTATCTTTATTGATTTTTATTTCATCTAATATATTCTTCGATATAAAAAATGGTCCTAATAATTTATCTTCATTCACCTTACATTCATCCGTCAATATATTATTAATCTCGGTTCTAAGTCCATTCCAATCAACATAATAACTAGCTTTGTTATCTGAAAAACACATAGGAATTTTGCAATCTTTTATTGCTGCAACCTGTTCATCATCATCGACACTTAAGTATTCAAATTCCCATCTACGTTTAAATGCCGTATCCATTGGAAATACACCCTGATCAGCACTGTTCATTGTTGCCCATATGTACATATTCGCTGGAATTCGCATCTCAAAGCATTTTTCTTTTTCCTCTTCTGTCAATTCATCAAGATTTTTTCCTTTTAAACAATCCAACTTTTCCAACAAATATACTTTTATTTCTTCACTTGTAGCTATTGGATACTCACTTACACCATTTTTTCTATCAAGTAATTGAAATACATCTCCAAAAACTGCTGCTACATTTGCTCTATTAATTTCTTCTATTAACAATAAATAATTTTCTTCTGGATGATTTAAAGCTTGCACATAAATTCTCATAAATGGCCCCGGAACAAATTCGTACGAAATTTCTTTATTTTTACTTTTTTGTAACTTCAAATTTAAATATGGTCTAATAGCCTTTCCATGATTTCGCTCTACACTATTATCACCAGCAGCATCACTACCATCCATTTTTCTAGTTTTAAAATTGTCATCCGTATATATTCCAAGTAATAATGGTAAACGAGTCAAACCTTCATCCTTAAATTTATCATACAATTTATCATATTTTTCTTGTCCCGACATTGATTTATCTTGCAAGATTGCGAGCACTTTTTTCTTTTCGGTATCAAGCTTATCATATGTCTCTACTTTAGTCATTATAGGTTTATATGTGCCGACAAAATTAGCATAAGAATAATTAGGATGAAATGTTACTCTCTCCATATTATCTGCAAAGCATTTACTGTTTTCCTCTAGTTTATGACTCTTTCCGGTCCCCGGAGCGCCAAATATAATTTTATTTTTTGAATATGAAATATCATTTATATTTTCTTCATCATTTGACGCATTTTGTAATCTTATATCGATATTACTTATTCTTTGACGCTCTTTTACCCTTTTTTTATAATATACAAATTCATCATAATCTATATCATCTGACAAAATAACCTTATTCTTCTTATACGACAAATAATAATTTAATCCTTCTCCCAAAGCATTTTTTACAATTCTTAATGCACCTTTTGCTTCTTCATCTCCATTAATATCAATTTCGTCGGTCTTTTTTGTTATAGCTTCGTACACAGATGTCATATTGAAAAATATATCCTGATTATTATCTACCATTTTCAATACAACATCATCCGAAAGATAATTTATAACTCTAACCAATTGTTTTTCTAAATTCGTATCCTCTACTGTCTTCTTTCCCTGCATCCATTCATATAATATTTGGCAATACTTTTTGTTACTTTCAATCAAGGTGTCAAATAAATCAATATTATTTGTATAATACATTACTTTTTCAAATCTTTTTTTCCCAGTTCTTTCTGCGCTATCAGCCTTATTATTCTTAAACTTAATACTCGCAATTCTCCACACTAACTCAAGTGCAACTATAAGCTGCTCTAACTGAGCATGAAATAATTGATTTGCAACTATATGATTCATAATTTTTTCTTCCGAATCATCCTTAATATCTACATTCTTTTTTAAATATTTCATTAATTTATCACAACAATTTTCAGATATCGTTATCTCATTACCATTTGATTTAGAATATTCAATTATATACTTTTTATCATTAGACAACCATAACAAAATTACAAGAGCAATTGTAGCCTTTGTTTCCTTCAAAGACGATTTAATTCCTAATTTAGGATTTATAGCTTTAAATTCTTGCATACTACTTGGCCTTTTCATATAAACATTCCTCCTGTGTTATATCATCTAATATTGATTTAGCAATCTTGTTAGCCAATATCGGCGGTACAGCATTCCCTACTTGCTTCATTTGAGACCCCTTAGGTCCTAAAAACTCAAATGTATCCGGAAATGATTGTATTCTTGCCGCTTCCCGCACTGTAATCGCTCTATTCAGATATGGATGTGTAAATCTCCCTGATGATGGAGTATCAAATCTTGTTGTAATTGTCACTGAAACATCATCTTTTTGCATTCTACACCAAGTACCACTATATATTGATTTCGTTAAGTGTTCCTGAGGTAAGCATTCCTTCCCTTGCTCTGGTGGAACAAGGGATAATCGTTCTAATGCAAGTTTTGAATGATTAGTAGCTTTATGATTAAACAATTTATTTGAGTTCATTCTCATCCTTTTCTGATATTCACTTTTGGCTTCTAACTTATAATTCTGAATCTCATCTCCCTCGCCAGAATTTAAATATGCCAAATCACTTATCGCATCCCATATTGTAACTTTTTTATCAATTGGTTCAGGCAATAATTTCACTTTTTTATCATTGGTTTTTTTCCCTATAATAACAGCACGTCTTCGATTTTGTGGAACTCCATAATCAGCCGCATTCAATACACCAGCATCCAGAACATATCCCATTTTTGAAAAAAGTTCCTCTATTTCTCGTTTAAAATATCCTTTTTCAGCAGTTAATAAATTAGGAACATTTTCCATAACAAAATATTTTGGTTTTACCAAATCAACTACTTTAACATAATATTTAAACAAAAAATTACGCTCATCATGTATTGTTTTTCTCTTCCCTTTCTGCGAAAATCCTTGACATGGAGGACCACCTATTATAACTTCAATTTTTCCAGCATATTGTTCAAATATTGATTGTAAATCTAATTTGGTTATATCTTCATTTATCATTTTAGTAGAACAATGATTTTTTTTATATGCTGTTGCAATATCTTTATCATACTCATTAGCAAGAACCACATCAAACCCTGCCATTTCAAATCCTAATGACATTCCGCCCACTCCAGCAAATAAATCTATAACCTTATATCTCATCTTCTTTTACCTCTTGAATTCTAGATGTAGCTATGTCAAAATAATTTTCATCTAATTCTATTCCAATAAAATTCCTGTTATTTTTTACAGCCGACACACCAACACTACCACTTCCCATAAATGGATCTAGAATTGTATCATTGTCATTTGACAACACCTTAACAAAATGTTCCATCAAAGCTTCCGGTTTCTGAGTTGGGTGTTTTCCATATTTTTTTTCACTATTTGACGTAGCAGATGTTTCTATAAAATCATGTAGCATTTTTCCATTGTTATTGAATGTACCAGTTTTGGTTTTATATGTAAAATACATCCAGGATTCTGTCGAATTTACAAAATGCAAATTCATATTTCTCGGCATAGGATTTGACTTATGCCATATGCCAGTAGTCTTATAATATAATCCATGTTTTTGCGCCAAATGCATTATTGTTTCAACTTTTATTATCGCCATAAATACTATCATTGAACCACCATCTTTTAAAACTCTTGATGCTTGATGAAAGAATTTATCCATCGATTTTTTCCAGGTTTTATAATCCAAATCATCCCATCCTGCAGCTCCAAAAAAATTATCCCTCATTTTAACTAAATTAGTATCTCTATCTTCCATAAACTTTCCTAAATTATATGGTGGATCTGTTATTATCAAGTCTATCGAAGATGTCGGTATTTTTTTCATATATTCTAGACAATCCCCATTATGTAATTCAATATTTATCATTTTCTTTTCTACTTTCTATTTTATAATGCGCTTTTTCCACTTTTTACCCACTCATCCACTTCCGAAAATTTGAATTTCCAAAGTCTACCTATCTTGTGAGCCGGTATATCTGTTTTTTTTATCCAATTTCTTATAGTATCTTTTGTTACCCCTAGATACTCTGCCGTTTCTTCTAAATTTGACCATTTTTCAGTAGTCTCAGACATATGCTTCCTCCAATTTTGAAATATCTAAAATATCATACGCATTATAACACGAACGGTTGTTTCCCTCAACTGATAATTTACCGTTTAAATATGATTTATTGGTATTTAATATATCTTTCAAATTCTTGTCGTCCTTCCAACTATTTATAAAATTCTCCATTCATTTTCCGCTCCCACTTATCTTTCCTTTAAAAAATATATTTTCCCGATTAAAAAAAGTCTCTCTTAAATACAAACGGTAGAATATAAGCATCTTGACCATTAGAATAATCTATGTGCTTATATTCTACCGTTTATCTAACAACTTATCGAAATTCTATCTCAAACCCATAACTCCTTAATTTCTCCATTTCTGTAAATATAAATAATCCCCCGCCAAGATATTTATTATTTCTATTTCAAGATTCCATACAATTTTAATTATCACATATATAATTAGCTCCAAAATTTAATATATAACACCGTCTCTTCTTCCATACACATTTCATCGTACATTTTTGACTTTTCTTAATCCTGTTTGAGCAGCAAATATTGTAGCTTCATTATTGATATCCTTTTTCTCAAATCTACTAATTATTTTCTCTTGAGATTCTGGACTCCAATATATCTTTAACATGTTTTTTGTTCTTGTAATTGCTGTATAAAATATATTATGCGAAATCATCTCATCTACTTCTTCCGTAATAACAACTTTTACAGAATCATATTCTAAGCCTTGTGCCTTATGAATTGATACCGCATATGAGACCTGAAACGGAACTATTGTCTCTATATCTTGCCCATCTTCGTCCGTATTTGTTTTGTTCGATACAAAAAATCTAACTACAGATTTTCCCGGATGTATTGGATCTAACAAATCAAGTCCAACATCATCAGCATCCCACTCTGTTATTGCTGTATTTATTTCTATTGAAAAAAACATTCCATTGTCTGTCGGTTCAATCTGAACTATTTTTCCTTTTAAATTATTATACAAAACAGGGGCGAATCTCTCAGTTTCATTAAACAGAATTGGATCACCAACTTTATATACCCATACTCCTATCTTATACGCTCGATTGCTATTATTATTTTGTAAAAATCTATTTATATTATTAATACCATATAATCCATCATAATTTAAGCATAAAATAATCTCATCATCTGATTTTTTTTCAAATATTGTTTCATCCAAAGAAGTTGAATATCTGTGGTGTACTATATGTTCTGTAATATCTGAATCTAAATTTCGTACTTTTTTCCACAACAATAATAAGTCATCTTTTTTGGTTCTATATGGCGTTTCTAGTTCACACCATGCTTCCTTTTTCAAAAAATGCTTTGCTAATTCAAACCAATTGCCAAATTCAATTGCCTCAATCTGATATGTATCGCCTGCCAGTACAATAAGCCTACAATTTATTTTTTTTAGAACTTCTTTCATATCTGAATTACTTATCATGCTACACTCATCAACTATTAAAATATCATAGTCTGTATTTTTCCAGTATTTTGAAATAAAACCCTTCACAGTAGAAAATTCCGCATTTTTTGTAGTAACGTTTCTCCTTAAATTTTCTACCGCTGGATGTGTATTAGATAAATATAGCTTTTTTCTATTATCAAAATATTGCGATACATGATTTATCAAATATGTTTTTCCAGTGCCTGCAGCGCCATATATGATTGCAATTTGTGATCTACCAAACATATTTTTCAGAATTTCTTTTTTTTCTTCACTATCTACGTTTTCATTTTCTGTCATCCATGCTACTACGGATTCTTCATATCCTGCCACTCCTTTTTCGGATATTTTCATCAATTTTCGAATAATAAATTCTGTATTTTTCACATCATCTTCAATATATAATTTATTCTTTCCAAACTTATGAATTTTTCTTCCCTGATGTCCGCTATAAATCTTACTATTATAACGATTTATTAAAACATCTACATCTCCATAGCTTTCTACCTCTTCCACTTTCGTATATATTCTTCCATTAATTTTAGTATTATTTTGTATATACCTTCCCATCAATTCATGTTCACGTCCTTCAACACTTATGCAACCAAATAACTCTGATGGTTCAGGCGTATGTTTGATTAAACTTGACGCAAATGGCATATCGTCAAAAGGAATACATCCCCATTTCAAAAACATTCCCGCTAAACATTTATTTTGTTCATTATAATATTGTAATTTCAATACTCTATTATTCAATGTTGCCAGAAGATATGCCAAAACATTACTTGCATGTCCTTTTTCTAATATCACCTGTCTACACATATCTAAAACAGGAATGAAATTTATAGTTTTGGCCCTAGCGATCATAGCTTCTCTTATACTTTTATATGTTTTTTCAGACATCAATGCAATATCTGTCAAACTAGCTCCCGACTTCGTTAGATAATTCATCATTCCTATATACTCTGCACTATTACTTGTCATCTTAATTCTTATACCAAAAAATTTTGCAAAATTATTTAATTCACACGGTCTTATTGATACTCTAAAATCTACTAATATATTTACTGGCATATTTTTATTTTGAATTTCAATTTCATCCATAAAAACAAGTGCATTTATTGCATAATGATAAGGAATCATTTTTCTCGAAAAAGCAATAAATCTATCCATTTTACTTACATTATCGCCGGCTGGTGTTAATGTATTTTCATAATATACTTTTCCATCTACAACGAAGCTTTTTACTTTCTTTACATAAAACCTTTCACTTCTACTATATTCTACCAATGGTCTTTTAATTTTTAAAACTTCTGCAATTTTTTCATAATACTCTTGTATTGTCTTATCAGTATTCACTGGAAATTTATTTAAATTATTCAAAATTTCCATATTATATTCCTTTTTAGCAAAATTTCTAAGCATCACAAAGTATTTATAATATTTAAGAGCAAGTCGTTCTGCTCCCTCATGGCTTGAACCATAATGAGATCTAGATTCTTGAAGTAACAAATGAAATTCTCGCAAAAAAAGATATTTATCATCTGTTTTAATATATTCTAATGAACTTTTTAAATCAGGATAATCCACAGTTAAATTATGTTCCAGACTATAAGCTTTCATTGCCATATGTTCTACCAAATTTCTTGATTGTGATAAAATATTTTGAGAAATCAAACCTCTGGATGCAAAACCAATAAGCTCAATATTATCACATACGGTTTTATCAAGTTCCTGTATTCGTATATTAATATCTTCCATATTTCCCTCCATGTATCAAACTTATATTCATAATAGTAATTTATTTATTCTTTTTATGAATTCAAATAAAATTTAGTAAATATCCTCTATATATAAATACACATACCCCCCGAAAAACTGTCACATTTTGTCTTTTTTTAATGATTTTTGCAATATAAATCAACTTTCTCTTTTAGCTTTTTAGTTGTAAGTTTGCTAAATAAACGCATTATCTTACTTTCTCTCATACCTCCGCCGATAATACTCCAAACTCCGATACCCCAGCACATCCCCCATCTGCTCGCCAAACGCCATATTTCCAACAACGTCTCCAATCTCATCCCTCAACGCCAGCGCATATCCTTCCTTCTCCACAAAGAATCCTTTCCCTGACGCCTTCAAGAACCGGATTGGCATCCGCTTCGCCTTACTCAGATGCTGCTTATCCGTCACTTTCTTATAATCCTCATAAGT